>Ga0209491_10001444_pt1 | contig 46691 bp, 38 predicted proteins | sample BON02_FD_187213 | JGI IMG/M metagenome (GOLD analysis project Ga0209491, IMG submission 187213) | Freshwater microbial communities from Lake Bonney liftoff mats and glacier meltwater in Antarctica - BON-02 (SPAdes) (version 2) | ecosystem: Environmental > Aquatic > Freshwater > Ice > Glacier...
TGTTTAAGAACCGAAATAAAATCTACAACCAATTGAGATGATAATTGAATGCTATAATGTCTGTATGTTCCCAAAACCATGCTACAACGCAGAAAATGCTTCGAGAAGCTTGTTCTGAGCTCAGTCGAGGGGCTCAGATAAAAACCTCCTTGTTGCCATCCGGTTATTATAAACTCTATATTCCAAAAAGCCTCAAAAAAATCACTTCTCTTCAGATAACTTCAACATGTTATCAAACAACTGAAAGAAGCACGAAATGGTCATGACTAAAACGCAACCAATAAGGTTTAAAAGTAAATAACTTATTTTTTCTTCGCCCGACGGAAAAATGTATATAAACGAGTAATAGATTAAAAAAATAAGTAGCTGCGTAACAATAGCTGCGATAAATACAGCGTGACCTTTGACGAACTTCACAAAGAAGGCTAAAAGAAAAATCCCCAATACATTCCCATAAAATATAGAACCTATAATATTGACAAGCTGAATTAAATTATCAAACAAATTGATAAAACAGGCAATAACAATGGCGATTATCCCCCAAAGTAGGGTAAACCATTTGGCGACAGATACATAAAATTCTTGTGGTTTTTCTGAATTTTTATCGGTATGTCTTTTAAAAATATCTAACGAAGTAATTGTACCCAAAGCATTTAATTCTGCTGCGGTTGACGACATGGCTGCCGATAGAATTACAGCTAATAGCAAACCTATTAATCCCTTGGGCAGGTAGTTGAGTATAAAATGAATAAATACATAGTCCTTATCATTTGTTTCGGTGTTACTATCTGCTTGAGAAATTAAGGTTTTAGCCTTTTCTCTAATTTTTTTGTCTTTTTCGTTGATCCGGATAATATTCTCTTTGGCATCAACCGTGGCATCATATTCTTTAATATCTAAGGCAGCGGAAAATCTGTCTTGCGCAATTTTTTTCTCTATTGCGAGTTGATCATGGGCTTTTTGTAATAACCTATAATCATCAGCATAAGAAGACTCCAAAACCGCAGAGGTAGCCGCAGGATTAAAATTTAGGGGCGAAGGATTGTATTGATAAAAGACAAAAACAAGTACGCCCACTAGGAGAATAAAAAACTGCATCGGAATTTTAAAAACACCGTTAAATATCAACCCAAGTTGACTTTCCCGAACCGATTTTCCTGATAAATAGCGTTGCACCTGACTTTGATCGGTACCAAAATAGGCTAAAAATAAACAGAGTCCACCTGTGATTCCGCTCCAAAAGGTGTAACGGATTGAGGTGTCAAAGCTGAAATCTAAAATTTCTAATTTCCCGCTAGCCCCCGCCACTTTTAGGGCTTTACTAAAGGTGATGTCGGATGGCAAATAGCCTAAAATAAAGAAAAATGCCATAAACATCCCCAACATAATCACAAACATTTGTTGTTTTTGGGTAACGTTTACGGCTCTTGTACCCCCTGAAACGGTATAAATAGTTACTGTGGAGCCAATAATAATATTTAAGGTAAATAAATCCCAACCTAAAACTGCGGAGAGGATTATAGAAGGTGCATAAATGGTAATCCCAGCGGCTAAGCCACGTTGAATTAAAAATAAGATGGCTGTTAGGGTTCTGGTTTTAACATCGAACCTTGTTTCTAAAAATTCGTAAGCCGTATAGACTTTTAATTTGTGGTAGATGGGTACAAAAACAATACAAATGATAACCATCGCCAAGGGAAGTCCAAAATAGAACTGAACAAAGCCCATTCCATCATGAAAAGCTTGCCCAGGGGTAGAAAGAAAGGTAATAGCACTCGCTTGTGTTGCCATTACTGATAAGCCCACGGTGGTCCAATTGGCTTCATTACCACCAAGAACGTATTCTTTTACGTTTTTACTTCCTTTGGTTTTCCAAACGCCATAACCAACAATAAATGCAAGGGTTCCTATTAATATGCTCCAATCTAATGCTTCCATATCAGCTGTTCCCTGTCTCTATGAAATAAAAAATAATAATATAGAACACGTTCAACAGTAGCACGATGGAATATTCTTTTTTCCAAATAAATTTTTCAATCATGACACTTTATTTTTTGATGTTGCTATTCGTATTCATTTCTTTTCCTACTGATAACATATTGGCAAACAACTTATAAGCCCCTGTTACTCCAGCTGGTAATTCTCTAAAGAAACTAAGTCCGGTATAAATATAGTAGCCTTCACCATAAGCTGCGATTAGTAAACTTCCAGTTTTTTGTGTTTCATCGGCATCATTCATTCCAAGAATAGGGGTAAATTCTTTTGACCATTCATTAGGGAAATACAAACCACGTTCTTGAACCCAACCATCAAAATCTTTAGTGGTAATCTTGTTTGGAAAATTCACTAAAGTATTTTCTTTTGCGAGCAGGGTAACTTCGGCATCTTCTTCGGTTACTCTATCGCTTGAAAGTTGTATTTTGTAAGGTGCAATGTTTTCAAATTGTTTATCCCATCTGCCAGCCGTATTATATTGCACAATTAATGTGCCACCATTTTTAACGTAATCGAAAAGAATTTTTTGTTTAAATTTTAACTCTGGCACTACATTGTACGCTCTAATCCCCATCACAATAGCATCGTATTTTTCTAAAGAAGTTAGCGTAATACTGGCAGGGTCAATAATATGAACAGTATAACCAATTTGTGTTAAGCTTTCAGGAACGGCATCGCCAGCGCCCACAATATAAGCTATATTTTCACCTGCTTTTTTAATATTCGAGCGAACTACTTTAAGTGCTATCGGCATTAAAATCGATTGCTGCGGAATGTGGTCGTAGGCAATGGTTACCAATTCTTTAGAAATGGTGTCCCCATCAATTTTAATAACTGGATAAATATAACTTTCATCATCTTCATCGGGTGGCGTTAGGGTAAAATATATGGTTTGTTCATCGCCTTTTTTCTGAATATTAAATGCCTGAGAAGGCTTGTTAATAGTCCAACCCTTAGGATAAGCCAAAGCAATTTCACCGATGGCATTGTCTTTATGCGCTTTGATGACAACAGGAATTTCTTTTGAATTTTTTGTTGCGAAAATCAGAATTTTATCCTTGATACTTACAGTCGCTTGGGGTAGAATTTCAAAAGGCTGGTACAATTCGCCCTTATCAGGTTTAGAATAGCGATACACCACAGGTTTTTCTATGGTAAGCATCGTTCCTGCTATATTCAACGTAAAATACACATTGTTTACACGAGGTGTTTCAGGCTTGCCAATCAACTCTTGGTCATTTACAATGTACTTGCCCAAACTTCCACTTTCATTTAGCCAATACGCGTTGGTATAAGCACTATTTTTTGGGATATTTAGACTGAGATCAAAATTGAATTTTTTATTATTTATTAAATCGATGTTGTTATTATTTTGAGTTTTTGGCGATAGTGAGGCAGATAGGAGCTCTATTTTAGCATCACTTCGGTTGATAGCTTCAATATTTATGTTTAGACTTCCTCCAGGATAAGAAGAAGCGCTCTCTGCTGATGCTTCTAAATACAAACCAGTAACCGATTCAATTATTTGAATAAGTTCATCCGATTTGGTTTTTACCCAATAGCCATCATTGCTTTTTTGAAGCAGGTTATAGGCTTTCAACAAGTCTGCTAAATGTACAGACGGTTTTTTAAAATCGAAATTATTTTCAACATTGTAAAGAATATCGCCAACGGCTTTACCACCTTCAATTCTGGACCAAGTGGTATTGATACCATCAAAAATATTGCTTTTATCTTTTGGTAAGTCGCCTTTTAATAGTTCTATATATTCCGTTTCTGAACCCCGAGAAGTAAGCCTGCCAAAACCTTGACATAAATGCTGGCTACTCGCCATAGAAGCAATTTCGTTGTTCGAAAGTCCTATATTAGGATAAAAAAGACCTGTATTAAAGCTCAATAAATCGGTTTTATCGGCTTCATCAAATTTTTCTTGGGTTCCATAAAACCACCATGAGGTATTAAAGAAAATCCGTTTCGTTTGCCAAACACTAGTTTTCGTCAATTGTTCTGGATAAACAGTTGGATTGTTGGTTAAATCAAAAGCTTCAAGACTCAACATAGCAGATGCAGTATGGTGACCATGTGTAGTTCCCGCATTTCTATGGTCAAAGCGGTTGATGATAACATCAGGTTTAAAATTTCTGATAATCCAAACAACATCACTCAATACTAAGTCTTTATCCCAAATTTTTAAAGTTTCCTTTGGATGTTTAGAGTAGCCAAAATCTTTAGCTCTGGTAAAAAATTGTTCTCCACCATCTATCTGTCGTGCTGCTAAGAGTTCCTGCGTTCTTAAAACCCCTAACAATTGAGAAATCTCTGGACCGATTAAATTTTGTCCACCATCGCCTCTAGTCAAGGATAAATAAGCAGTTTTAGCTTTTAGGTGATTTTCTAGATACGATATGAGTTGTGTATTTTCATCATCTGGATGTGCGGCAATATAGAGTGCTTTGCCTAAAAAATTCAATTTTTGAAGGGACAAGTAAATATCTGAAGAACTCGATTTTTGAGGCGCCTGAGCAATACTAAAATTAGTTACGAAAATCAGAATTGCCATCAATCCAGTAATCCGAAGCATATATTAATTGATTTAGTTGGTTGTCAAATATAAAAAGATAAATAAGGACTAACTATTTTTTAAAGCTACTTTAATAGCTAAGTCTTACGTTAATGAATATTTTCGTTGATAGAAGTTTGCTCTTGATGGTGTTCATAGACATGCACAATAGATATTCCCTTTTGTAAGACTAGGTTATTTGGGTAAGTTAATATTTCGCCATTGCTCCTGCGCAAATGAAGGTGAAAGGCTCTAATGTCTTCAATAACAAAAGCTTCATGGCCGTTTTTATCAGTTTCATGGATTTCTTTATCAAAAATTCTGATGGTATTTCCAATTTTAAAGGGATACGAAAAAAAAATAATGAACCCAGCCGTAATATTACTTAAAATAGACCATTGCGCAAATAATGCTACCCCAATAACTGCAAAAACAGAGGCTAAAATAGCCCCTATATCTTTTACATTAACACTCCAAATAGGGATGAGAATGCCTATAGCAATTAGGGTTAGTGCAGAAGAAATGTATTTTACAATTAGATTAGTTCTCACCTTATCAAAATCGCCTAGTTTACCTACTTTTTTAACTGCTTTTGTGAAAATAAACTTCAAAATCAAAACCACTACAATAGTAATAAGTGATGTTAATAATTCTTCTTGATGATTGATAAAAAATTGTTTCATCTATTTCTTTTGATTATTGGATGATTAGATATTTTGATAAAAAATTTTAAAGATATTGATGGTTTTTTGTTCTTCGTTGTTGGGCTTTAAGTTTTCTAGTAAAACCCAAAAAATCATAATCACATGCACTAAAAAACTTTTTTTGAACTTGAACTCCCGTATGGAGCTCAGTTGAATTGCGAGCTTGAACTTTTTTTAATCATTTTTGACATTTTAAGACTTCGACTCCGCTCAGACAACGGCTTTTTTAAGCCCACTTGCGGAACGGGTATGTTTTCAATTCAAACATTTTTACATTGTTAGATTTGCAAATTGCTTCATAAAAAATAATCTTCAAATTTTCAAATCAATAAATCTTCAAATTCAACAACCGTTGCATTAAAATAAGCTATCACGTAAAAATAAGTCACTATTCTTATTTTGTTGCCAATACGGTGTTATAATTCTTTTATTTCTTTGAGCGGTGGTGGTTATTTTTAGTACTTCAGATCCATAACTGGTTTGCGTAGTTTCTGTCCAACTTTCTATGCTATAAGGAAAATCAGATGTGAAATTAATAGTCAATTTTCTTTCTAGTTCTGGATAGGCGATGCTATAGCTTTGAATACCATTTTCTACTATTTCTATTTGTGCTGTTGCCTCGTATGCCTTTAATTCCTTGTGAAGCAATCTTATATACTCAAAGGAAGGAATAATGTTTACTTCGCCCACAGGTAAGTCCATAGGATTTATTCTGATTTTATTCCAAATTTCATCTTCAAGTAAAGTTTTCTTTAACGATAATTGTTGGTCGCTTTCACTTTCGAAATAAGAATGAGAAGTTATTTCAAAATTTTCTTTGTTATTTAATTGGGCATAAACTTGGCCGCACCATTCTTGGGCTGAAAAAGTGACCTTTAGTGCATGACTGTTATCATAAACAGGATAAAAACTACTCGTCATAATAGAATATGGATAAATACCCGTTAGGTAATTTTTGGTGCTGTTTACTTTTAGAACAGAAACATTATCTGCGTTCTGCGCATCTGCTTTTACTTGCTTTTCGCTGGAAAAAGGTTCAGTTACGTAAATCAAAACGGCAGTACCCTCTCTCAATTCTCCGTATCGCGCCTGTTGCAAGGTGTAAGAAGTAATCTCCGCTTTTCCAGCGTACCAATATTTTTTAAACTCTTCTGTCAGTTGTTTTTTAGGTAAAATAGTTGTTTCGTTTTCCTTTTTTACAATTTTATTTTCTTCTTTCAATCCAGTTGTTTCTTTACAAGATATTATGAATAATAAAGGGAACAAAATAACAATTGTCTTTAAGATAAATTTAAGATAAATCCTCATGTTTTTTTTATAAAATTACTGATTGTAAGTCTAAAGTCCAAAGTCCAAAGTCAAAAGAGTATTTAGTATAATAAGTTTTGAATTTTAAATGTTAAGTTTTAAGTTGTTTTATTGGTTATTTTTTTTGCTAACCACTAACTATTTCCATCAGCGTTTTATGCACCAAATGCGTTGGGAGTCCGACTACACAGGCGTACGAACCTTTTATTTCTTCGATGCCAATCAGACCTATCCATTCTTGAATGCCGTAACCACCTGCTTTATCAAAAGGTTTGTATTTATTTACATAATACCAAATTTCTTCGTGGGTAAGCAATTTAAATTTCACTAAGGTACTGCTATTGATTGTTTTTTGATCCATTGCCGTGGTAAAACAAACAGAGGTAATCACTTCATGCCAATCGTTTGATAATGCCTTTAGCATGCTAAAAGCTTCATTTTCATCTGCTGGTTTGGCTAATGAAGAGCCATGGTGCCAAACTACGGTATCAGAAGTAATCACCACTTGATTTTCAAGTAAGCTTCCTATAAATTTTGAAGCTTTTAAAACGGCCAAATAATCTGATATTTCACTTGCTTTTAAATATTCAGGATATACTTCTTCAACAGGACGAACATCAATGTTCACTTTTAAATCTAAATCTTCAAAAAACTGTTTCCTTCTTGGGGAACCAGAAGCTAAAATAATGGTAAGTTTTTTTAATTTTTCTGTCCACATGACACTTAGGTATTTTGAGCATCAAAATTACCATACCAATCACCACGAACTTTTAAAACTTGCTCAATAACATCGCGAACACAACCTTCGCCACCATTTTTATGCGAAATATATTTTGAAATTGCTTTTACTTCGGGTACTGCATCTTGCGGACAAGTGGGCAAACCTATCAATTGCATCACTGGAATATCGGGTAAATCATCACCCATATACAATACTTTTTCTGGTGGAATAGATTTAGACTTCAAAAACTCTTGCAAGGGATTTTCTTTGTAATGGGCGCCTAGATAAATATCAGTAACGCCAAGTGCTTTAAAACGTTCGCGGACACTTTCATTAGTGCCTCCAGAAATAATACAAACATGGTAGCCTTTCCCCAATGCAGTTTTTAAGGCGTATCCATCTTTAACATTCATCTTGCGAAGCATTTCTCCCGAATCCGTAATTAATAAACTACCATCTGTAAATACCCCATCAACATCAAAAATAAAGGTGCTAATGTTGTTTAAATATTCTTTGTAATTCTTTTCCATGCGTTTTTCTAATTTGTAAATTATAGCCTTTTGGGGCTTTTATATTTTTTCTGTATGGACTCGCTCACTAATTTATAGATTTCTTTTTTTTCATCGGTCTGTAGTTGATCTAAATGTAATTGCATGGTTTGAAGATCATTGCGCCTTGCGGGTCCTGTTTGGGCATTTTCAGGTGAAATAATATTAATTTTATTTGCTGTTTCATGGATTAAAGGTTTTAAAATAGCAAACGGAACCTGATGTTCTTCGCATATTTCTTGCCCCATGCGGTACATATAATTCGTAAAATTATTCACAAAAACAGCCGCCAAGTGTAAACTTTTCCGCTGTTCAGAGTTAATGTCGTAAACAGTATCAGAGATGGTTTCTGCAATAAATTTTAAGGGCTTATCCTCTTCTTTATTCCCAATTTCTAAACAAATAGGAATATTTCTAAAGTCTAGCTTTTTTCCTTTGGTAAACGTTTGAAGCGGATAAAAAACACCAATACGCTTCAATTTGGACAAAATGGATAAAGGAACGCTTCCTGAAGTATGTACTACCAAGCCATCTACATCTGTTAACTCATGAGCTACAGTTTCAATAGCATCATCAGATATCGCTATAAAATAAACATCCGCCTTTTTTATAATTCCCGTAATTAAACTAGTTTCTGTTTTCGAAGTAAAATATGCAAGCGATTTTGCACTCCTACCGATTACCTGTACCACCTTTATGCTTGGGTGAAGTAAAAAATTATCATACAACTGCGTCGCGACATTTCCTGTGCCGATAAGTATTACTGAAACCATGCTCAAAAGTACGAATTTTAGAAAATAAGTATTCTAATTTCAATTTAAATTTAAATACAGACCAACTTTTAATAGCAAAGCTATTGTTATTTCAGGCTTTACAAAATAATAAGAAATAATTAACATTATTCATCTTCATTTTGCCGTTTTTTGCTTTTTAAATACTTGTAAAACACCGTACTTTTGCATATTCAAATATAAAGGGTTATTTTAAATGAAAGAACTGCTCAAAAAGTACCTATTCTCTACACGTTTAACAGCTGTTTTATTTATTGTTTTTGCTACTGCTATGGCTTTTGGAACTTTTATGGAGAGTTGGTATAGCACAGACACAGCGCGTATTTATATTTATAATGCTTGGTGGTTTGAAGCTATTATGGCATTTTTTGTGATTAATTTTGCTGGCAATATGGTTCGGTATAAATTATTCAGACTAGAAAAATGGCCAGTTTTATTGTTACACGCTTCATGGATTTTAATTATTGTTGGGGCTTTTGTAACTAGATATATAAGCTTTGAGGGCATGATGCCCATCCGTGAGGGAACTTCTGAAAAGGTTTTTTATTCCGATAAAACGTTTATAAATGTAAACGTGGACGGAATGATTGACGGTAAAAAATTAAGAAAACCTTTAGAAGATAATGTAATCATCACCCCAGAAGGCATAAAATCTACCTTACCATGGCGAAAAAATTTTAATGGTCAAGATTTTAAAATTTCCTTTATTGAATTAATTCAGGGTGCAAAAGAAGATTTAATTCCCGATGAAAACGGAAGCAAATACTTAAAAATTGTAGAATCGAGTGGGGGAGAACGCCATGACCATTATATTGAGAACGGGAAAGTATCTAGTATTCACAACGTGCTATTTTCTTTAAACAAGATGACTGATGGCGCCATTAATATTATAACAACAGACAGTACTTATCAAATTAAATCTCCTTTTGAAGGTGATTTTATGCGCATGGCAGATCAGTTCAAAGGCAATTTAATCAAAGATAGTTTACAAACATTACAACTGCGATCGCTTTATAATGCCGCAGGAATGCAGTTTGTTTTTCCCGATAAGATCATGAGAGGATCTTATGGTATTGTAAAAGTGCCCGAAGAAGAAATAACAGAAAAAACTAGAGATGCCATTGTTCTAGAAATTAGTTCGAACGGAGAAACAGTACAACAAAAAGTATTAGGAGGTAAAGGTTCAGGAAATTACTCAGATACCGTTAAAGTAGGTGGTTTAGATTTTTCAATTCGCTATGCATCTAAGGTGTATGACTTGCCTTTTAGTATTAAGCTAAACGATTTTATTGCTGAAAAATACCCCGGTACTGAACGTGGTTTTTCTTCTTTTATGAGTAGGGTAACTGTTGAAGATGAACGCCCATTTGATTATGATATTTATATGAACCATGTTTTGGATCATAAAGGATATCGATTTTTTCAGGCTAATTTTGATCCAGATGAAAAAGGAACTGGTTTATCGGTAAATCATGATTTGTGGGGAACTTGGATTACCTATATTGGCTATTTCCTGTTATACATCGGTTTGTTGGGTATAATGTTTTTTGGGAAAACAAGATTTAAAGATTTATCTGCTTCCTTAAGCAAACTAAACGTCAAGAAAAAAACCATACTTTCATTAGTTTTGTTTTTAGGATTAAATTTCGGAATTCAAGCGCAGGATACACATTCAGATGGCGATGGTCATGGTCATACAGTAGGGCCGACAGCCAAGCAAGTAGATTCTATTTTTAATACGACTATAGTTTCTAAAGAACACGCCTTAGCCTTCGGGAAATTAGTAATTCAAGATGAAGGAGGTCGAATGAAGCCTATTAATACGTATTCTTCAGAGCTTTTAAGAAAATTAAGTTTTAAAGATCAGTTTAATGGCCTAAATTCTGATCAAGTTTTATTATCGATGATGATAAACCCTGCCTTGTGGTATAATTTAGAATTTATTGCCTTAGACAAGCGAGGTAAAAATGACAGTATTCGCAAGATTATAGGCGTACCCAATGAGCAGCGCTACGTAAAAGCGACCGATTTTTTCAATAAAGAAGGACAATCAAAGTTCGAACCTTATCTAGAAAAGGCCTTCGCTACCAATCACCCCAATAAATTTGAAACCGATATAAAAGACACTTATTTAAGGTTAGGACTTTTAAACAGATCCTTAGGCGGAGATATCGTTAAAATTTTTCCCTTGTTAGATGATGAAAATAATAAGTGGATTTCTGCCGTGGAATACCGGTCTGGTAAGTTTCAGGTAAATGATTCCTTGTACAGTAATTTTATTAATAACGGTCTTCCTTTATACCTAATGACCTTGAGGAATTCCATAAAATCTGGTGATTTTTCAAAATCAGACGAGTTGTTAAAAGCATTTAAGAAAAATCAAGTAAATCATGGGGCTGAGGTATTGCCTTCTGAAAATAAAATCGCCGCAGAAGTTTTTTATAACAAAGCAGATATTTTTAATCGCTTGTATAAATTCTACGCATTGGTTGGTTTGTTGATGTTTTTATTTTTAATCTTTCAAATCTTTAAAGACAGAAAAGTTTTAAGAGTAGGTATAAGTGTATTTAAAATTTTAATTTGGACCATGTTTATTTTGCATACTGCTGGCTTGCTTTTACGCTGGTATATTGCAGGTCGCGCTCCTTGGAGTGATGCCTATGAAAGTATTCTGTTTGTATCTTGGGCTTCTATGGGGATGGGATTGGCTTTTAGTAAAAAAAGTAATATGACCATAGCAGCAACATCATTTATTGTATCGATGTTGTTATGGATAGCTCATGGTAACTGGGTAGATCCAGCGGTAGCCAACTTGCAACCCGTATTGGATAGTTATTGGTTGATGATTCACGTTTCCGTTATTGTTGGAAGCTATGGACCACTTTCTGTGGGGATGATTTTGGGTGTTGTTTCTTTAATTTTGATGCTTTTAATGAATAAAAAGAATAAGGAAAGAATTGAACACAACATCAAGGAATTAACCGTGATTAACGAATTATCGCTTACCGTAGGTTTAATCATGTTGACTATTGGTAATTTTTTAGGAGGGCAATGGGCTAATGAGAGCTGGGGACGCTATTGGGGTTGGGATCCAAAAGAAACTTGGGCACTAGTTTCTATTATGATTTATGCCTTTGTTTTACACATGCGATTGGTACCAGGTTTACGTGGCAAATGGATTTTTAATTTTGCCAGTATTGTTGCCTTTGGAAGTATTATGATGACCTATTTTGGTGTTAATTTTTATCTTGCAGGTTTGCATAGCTATGCTAGTGGAGCTCAGGTAATCACTCCAGCTTTTGTATATTACTTGGTATTCGCTGTATTAGTCTTGGGTGCTTTGAGTTTTTGGAGATATCGCATTTACAATCCTAAAAAATGATATCAAAATTTTAGTACTTTAGCGTTTAAAGAAAATGAAATACTTTGAAGCAGATAAACGAGATTTCAAAATCTAAAAAATAAATCCCAAATTCCCAAAAGAAAAGAAAACGATTCAGGAATTGGGGAATTAAACCCTAAGCGATTAAAATAATAATCAGAATATGAGCACCAAAAAACAAGGATTAAATACCATTTGTACCCATTTCGGAGAATTAGAAGACACACAATTTAAAGGTGCTATTTCGCCTTTATATATGAGTACTTCCTATGCTTTTGAAGACGTTGAGGTAAAGCGTTATCCGCGTTATTTTAATACGCCAAACCAGGTAGCATTATCTAAAAAAATAGCAGCTTTAGAGCATGCCGAGGCAGCCCTAATATTCGGTAGCGGTATGGCTGCTGTAAGTACTGCTCTTATGGCATTTTTAAGAGCGGGAGATCATATTGTTTTACAGAAAACCTTGTACGGTGGCACTTATAATTTAGTTACTGAGGAGTTTGAAAAATTTGGTATTTCTTATTCCTTTACAGAAGGCCTACAACCAGCACATTTTGAGGCGAAAATTAAAGAAAATACCAAAGTTATTTATGTTGAGACTCCTTCCAATCCGCTTTTGACCATTACCGATTTAGCAGCAGTGAGTAAAATTGCTAAAAAACACGGCTTGGTTTCCATGATTGATAATACGTTTGCGAGCCCCGTAAATCAAAATCCAATAGATTTTGGCATTGATGTAGTAATCCATAGTGCCACAAAATATATGGGCGGACATTCTGATATTTTAGCTGGTGCCGTGGCTTCAACAAGCGAATATATGGATCGCATTTTTCATTTGGCTAAGAATTTTGGAGGTAGTTTAAGTGATTATACGGTTTGGTTGTTAGAACGCAGTATCAAAACAATGGGTATTCGCGTGAAAGCACAAAATGAAAACGCTCAAAAAATGGCAGAATATTTATATGAAAATAAAAATATTAAAGCGGTTTATTATCCGGGTTTGCTAAGTCATCCAGACCATGAATTAGCCAAATCGCAAATGAAAGGTTTTGGTGGGATGCTTTCCTTTGAGCTTAATGATACTATAGACGCTTACAAATTTCAAAAATCATTAGCGCTCATCAAATCATCTATGAGTTTGGCTGGTGTTGAAAGCACACTTTTGTCTCCCACAAAAACGTCACACTCCTTATTACCGGCCGAAGAAAGAGCCCATCAAGGTATCGCAGATGGATTAATTCGTTTTTCCGTAGGCATTGAAGAAATTGAAGATTTGATAGAAGACATAAATCAAGCTATTGAGAAAAATTAAAAGGTAAAAATGCAAAGAGTTAAAGAGTCAAAAGTTAAATTATTAGAGGGTTAAAAAGTTCAAGTGCTAAAGGATTAATAAAAATAAACATATAAACTCATAAACCTATAAAACCATGAAATTAGACATACTAGCCTTCGGGTCACATCCCGATGATGTGGAATTAGGTGCAGGTGCGTCGATTGCGAAGGAAGTTGCGCTTGGCAAAAAAGTGGGTATTGTTGATTTAACTAGAGGCGAATTAGGTACCAGGGGTAGTGCAGCATTGCGAGATATTGAAGCAGCAAACTCTGCAAAAATATTAGGTGTGGTCGTTCGGGAGAATTTAGAATTTGCAGACGGTTTTTTCTTAAATGATAAAGAACATCAGTTAGCAGTTATTCGTATGATTCGGAAATACCGACCAAAAATTGTATTGTGCAATGCCATAGAAGATCGCCATATAGATCATGGAAAAGGGAGTAAGCTGGTCAGCGATGCTTGTTTTTTAAGTGGCCTCATTAAAATTGATACAAAATTTGAAGGGGATGATGCTTGGCAAGAACCTTGGAGACCAAAACTAGTGTACCATTACATACAATGGAAAAATATAGAACCTGATTTTGTGGTGGATGTTACCGGCTATATTGAGAAGAAAACAGAAGCTATTTTGGCATATTCTTCACAATTTTTTGATCCGAAAAGTACCGCGCCAGAAACTCCAATAAGTAGTAAAAATTTTATTGATAGTGTAAATTATAGATCAAAAGATTTAGGCCGACTTATTGGTGTTGAATATGCCGAAGGTTTTACGGCAGAGCGTTATGTTGCGGTAGATCGTTTAGATGTTTTAATTTAAGCATTAAGGCGCTAATTACTTTTTTTGGAAGGATAAAATAAAATATAGCGTCTATGGCTACCGCGATTTTAACTCAAATTTTGCCTTCATTTTTTCAGAAACATTTCGTTACATAGCATTAAGCCAAGACCCGTTCCTTTTTAGTTGGCTGTGCCACAAGTCGATACCAATTTGCTTGTTTCTGAAAAAAATTGATGCGTGAATTCAGTACCCATTCCAATACAATTATTTTAAATTTAAATTTCAATAAATTCTTGATTGTCAAAGGTTTAAAAAATAATTTCACCATTTTTATAAGTAAATTTTATAGCTTTACTGACAAGATATCTGACCAATACATTACCCTGATTTCTATTGGCCTAAATTGAGGCTTACATTTTCAAAATCTTTCAATTTTAAATATAAATCGACAATATTGCATTTAGTTTCTCCAATAAATTGCTCTTTGTTTAGTTCCTTATTGATAATCACAACCTCTTTGTAAATTTCTAATGCTCGTTGGTAGTCTTTTTACGCAACATATAAAAGGGCAATATTCTCTTTTACGATAGAAAGTAGCGCTTTGTCTAAATTTTTTTTCTGATATTTATGGTCAGCAAATAGTATTTTAATGCTTCAGAATGGTTGCTTAAATTACCATATCGCAATCCTATTTGGTTCAAGATGTTTCCCGAAATAGGTCATTATTATCTTTGGCTAGAGCTACACTTTTATTTAATAGATTTAATGATGCTGTATTTTGCCCTTTATAAAATTTATAATCGCTAAGATTAATTAATGCTAGTATCGTTCCATCAATAAAATTTGCTTTTTCACACAGATCATAGGCTTTTTGAGAGTAAAAATAAAGGCTATCAATATCTTTATACAGGTATAGCGAGCTAATTTTATTTAATAATTCTAAGTAAGGAATATCGCTTTCGCTAAAATTAGCTACTCTTTCTGTTCTTTATAGTTTTATTTTCAAACTATCTCACAGGCTATTTTGAGCTGTAATTAAAAAAAGTATTTAAAAAAATAAAGCAATATTAACTGTGTTCTAATACTATCTAAAAATAGAAGTTACAGGGCTTATACATTTTAATTCTTTACTAGTACTTTTTTTTAAAACTGTGTTATCCAAAAGTTTATTTTATCGTTATAAAAGTTAAAACTAATAGACTTGTGTATTTGGACTATTAAATTATTTATTTATCGCAAATAATTGAGATAAAGTATTTTTAAAATGCAAACATTATAAATTTATTTTAGTTAAATCGTGAATTCATCTTTTGTGAATGGATTTAAGATGTTCATATTAAGGTAATTATTTATTTTTTTAAAATATCAAGTATTTTATTTTGAAGATAACAAGTAAAAATTTAACTTTGCACCCGCTTATAAATGGTGGTTGTAGCTCAGCTGGTTAGAGCATCGGTTTGTGGTACCGAGGGTCGCCGGTTCGAACCCGGTCTTCCACCCAAAAAGTGATAAAAGTCCTGTCTTCATTGACGGGACTTTTTTATTTATATCCTAATAAGTTAGGTTGAAAAGCGAGGAATCAAAAAAACCTTATCTATTACAGATAAGGTTTTTTGGTGGTGTTAGGGTTGTAAATTTTTACTTTTCAGCTTTATCTGCCACTAGACGGTCAGCTCTATTAGCTATTTCCCAACCTGTATAAAATACCAAACGAGATCTGTTTTCTAATAAATCATAATTTATTTTTTCTACCGTATCGCTTGGTCTATGATAATCGTCATGCGTTCCGTTAAAATAAAATATAATCGGAATATTGTTTTTCGCGAAGTTGTAATGATCACTTCTATAATAAAATCTGTTAGGATCATTTTCGTCATTATAAGTATAATCCAATTCCATATTCATATACTTTTTATTTACCTCCTCAGAAAGCTTATGCAAGTCGGTACTCAATTTATCAGAACCAATTAAATAAATATAGTTGCGGTCACCTTCTCTTTTGGGGTCAATTCTGCCAATCATATCTATATTTAAGTTGGCTACGGTCTCATCAAGCGCAAAAATAGGATCAATATCAGTGTAATACTGTGAACCCAATAAACCTTTCTCTTCTGCGGTTACATGCAAAAATACCACTGACCTTTTTGGACCGTGACCAGCATCAGCCGCTTTTTTAAACGCTTCTGCAATTTCTAAAAGCGCAACAGTTCCAGAACCATCATCGTCAGCACCATTATTTATTTCGCCCTCAGGGGTAATACCAATATGATCTAAATGTGAAGAAAACACAACATATTCGTTGGGCTTTTCTGTCCCTTTTATAAAAGCGACAACATTTTCAGAATCAACATCGTCATCTGAACTTTTAACCTCTAAAGTTATATTTTTAGAAATTACCAAGCTTTTATTGGCAGTAGCAATAGTTGGCATTAAACTTTTAGCAAAATCAGCATCGATAAAAAAGTTAAAAAAAGCATCGGCATCATCTTCTTTAAGTCCCATTCTACCACTATCATTGGCTTTCATACTATCAAAACGACTTTTAAAACGACCAAAATTATTTTCATCAAAGTAAAAAACTCCTTTAGCACCATTGTTTTTGGCTGCTTCAAAACGTTTTCCCACAGACTCAGACATATTGCTCCAAACCGATTTTTCTGATGTTCCTGAGATAACATAAGTACCATCAGCGTTTTTGGGTTCACCTGCTTTTATAAGGACTAATTTTCCTTTTACATCTAGGTTTTTGTAATCCGAATAGTTTTCATCCTCAATACCATAAGCAACATAGACCAATTCGTTGTAATTGCCTTCTGCTGCTGAAAATGTTAATAAACCTTCTCCATTTGCATAATTTTTTCCATCAACCTTGATTGCTCCTGTAGGAAGTTTGCTCAACTTTAAACCTACTTTTTGCATGTAGTCTCCATTTGCTTGCGCTGCCGGAATGCCTAATTTTTTGTATTCATTAGCTAGGTATTCAACCGCCATTTTTTGTCCAGGTTCTCCTGTTTCTCTACCTTCAAATTCATCTGAAGCATAAATGTACAAGTGTTCTTTGAGTTCTGCTTCTGTAATAGTTTCTGCGTAAGGCTTTGCATCAACCACTGCTGTTTTTGCATCAGATACAGCATCGCTTACTGTCTTTTGAGAAGAATTACAAGCAATAGCTAGTAATGAGGTAAATAATACTATTTTTTTCATTTTTAGTTTCAATTAAATTTTGTCATTTCAAAAATAGGGAAAACTAAATACTTTTATAAGAAATATGCAAAAATCTATAACTTCACTTTACAATAATGTTTTGCTATAAACAGAAAGTGTCATTTTTTTTAAACTTTTAAATTGTCTAATAAAATTTGAAACCGAATTAAAACCTGAGCCTAGAGCAATAGTTTCTATGGATAAATCGGCTTTATTTTCTAGCACCTGGCAGGCGTGATCTACTCTAAATTGAATTAAAAATTAAAAATAAGTTTTATTTCTCCGCTGTTTAAAAAACCTACAAAAAGCATTTGGCGTCATATAAACTAGCCCAGCAACATCCCTTAAACTTATGGTATTTTGAAAATTTTTCATCACATAGTCAAAAATAACCTACATCCGTCTGCCTTCAATATCACTTATTTTTTGTGGTATTTCAATTCACTTAGTGCGATAGTATCGGCATTTAAAATTAGTTGAATGATGGAAAGAAATAAAATAAATCTTGAAAATTTATCAGCGATGACCATTTTATTCATTAATTGATGTACTAATTTGGTGTTTGAGTTTACTTTTAAATTTCCTTCAGTTTTAGACAAAAATAATTTCATTTGTGCTAATTCTGGTACCGTAAAAAAAGTATCTTCCAATGTTTTTTTGATATAAAAGATTGAAATCATGTGAATCCCATCACTAGTGCCCTCATTTTTAAACAAATGAGGATTATTGCTGCCAATACAAAAATAGCTCCTTTTTTAAACGCATGAGCACTATCTGCAATAATTAATTTTCTAGCCCCTTTTTTAATAAAACTAATTTGTATTTCTTTGTGTTAGTGTAGTTTATTGTAAAACTCGGCGGTTTTATCTACCTGAACCGAAATGCTTTCATGAATTTTTTCGGGTATTTCAAAAGGTTGTGGTTTTCTCATTCATCACTTTTTATATCAATATTGGCAATAATTGTATTTAAAAAGATAAAAATAGGTTAATATAGGTATATAGCTTGCTAAAAAAAATACCTTGGAATACCTTATAAATTTGAGTTTATTAATACCGGAAATATGAAAATAAAATGGGAAGGCGTAATGTCAGCCGTAACGACGAAATTTACCAAAGAGGACACTTTAGATATGAAAATGTTTGCCCTAAATATAGATGTACAATTAAAAGCAGGCGTAAACGGAATCATCTTAGGCGGTACACTTGGCGAGGCGAGTACCTTAAACGCTGAAGAAAAGAAAACTTTAATCAAAGAAACGCTTGGCTACGTTCAAGGAAAAGTTCCTGTGATTATTAATATTGCAGAACAAACCACCAAAGGAGCTATTGAAGCTGCTCATAAAGCTCAAAAATATGGTGCCAATGGATTAATGATGTTGCCGCCAATGCGCTATAAGGCTACAGATTTTGAAACGCTTACCTATTTTAAAAAAATAGCGTCAAGTACTGATTTACCCATTATGATTTATAATAATCCTGTGGACTACAAAATCGAAATCACTTTAGACATGTTTGAAGAAATGCTACAGCATATTAATATTGAAGCGGTTAAAGAATCAACAAGGGATATTAGCAATGTTACCCGAATGAGAAACAGATTTGGAAATCGCTTACATATTCTTTGCGGCGTGGATACTTTAGCTTTAGAAAGCATGGTTGCTGGCGCTGACGGTTGGGTAGCTGGTTTGGTTTGTGCTTTTCCAAAAGAAACAGTGGCTATTTATAAATTAGTAAAAGTAGGCAGAATCGCCGAAGCCCTAGAAATATACCGTTGGTTTATGCCTTTGTTGGAATTAGACATAAGTCCGCAATTGGTACAAAACATTAAATTAGCTGAAGTAGGGACTGGAATAGGCACCGAGTTTGTCCGCGAACCTAGACTGCCCTTGCAAGGTGAAGAGCGTATTCGCGTTCAAAAAATAATCGATGAAGGTCTAAAAGCGAGACTAAAATTACCAAATTTGTGATATAAGATGTTCAACTTTTTATTAATTCGGTTTTGGTGCAGAAGAAGCCATTTTTTTTAAACCTAAAAATTGACTTAAAAGCATAGATTTTATTGGTAATTTTATAAAAACAAAAAGAATGATAACAGGAAAAAATTATATTGGGAACCAACTATCAGACTTAAATGCTAAAACATATACCACCTTCAATCCGCAATTGAATAAACCTAATACCACGCAATTTTATGAAGCTAATGCTGACGAAATAAATGAAGCTGTTCTTCTAGCTTCGGTAGCTTTTGAAACCTATAAAAATATTTCAGCATCAAAAAAGGCAGCTTTTTTAAATGCTATCGCCGATGAAATTTTAGCTTTAGAAGATACTTTAATAGAGGCTTACACAACCGAGTCAGGTTTGGCAGAAGGCAGGGCAAAAGGAGAAAGAGTAAGAACTGTTGGGCAATTACGTGCTTTTGCGAATTTAGTTTTAGAAGGCTCTTGGGTTGAGGCCACTATTGATACTGCCCAGCCAAATAGAGAACCAACGTCAAAGCCAGATTTACGTAAAATGATGACGCCTTTAGGGCCTGTTGTAGTTTTTGGTGCAAGTAATTTTCCATTGGCATATTCCACCGCTGGTGGCGATACAGCTGCCGCCTTGGCTGCCGGATGCCCTGTAATCGTAAAAAGTCACCCCATGCACTCTGGAACTGGAGAATTGGTAGCTTCGGCAATCATAAAAGCAGCGCAGAAAACGGGAATGCCTAATGGTGTTTTTTCTAATTTGAATAGTAGTGGTATTGAAGTTGGTGTGCAATTAGTGCAGCATCCTCTTGTGAAAGCGGTTGGTTTTACAGGAAGTATTAAAGGTGGCAGAGCCTTGTTCGATTTAGCAGCAAAACGTGAGGAACCTATTCCTGTATTTGCTGAAATGGGAAGTATAAATCCTGTAGTCATCTTACCAAGAGCTTTAGAAGTCGAGAGCGATACATGGGCAAAAACCTACGCTGGGTCTATTACTTTAGGTTCAGGGCAGTTTTGCACGAATCCGGGCTTGTTGTTAGGTATTAAAAGTACATTGCTGACTGGTTTTATTCAGACTTTAGCACAAGAGATTGTAAAGATTACCCCAACTTGTATGCTGCATCCTAATATATATGAATCCTACAAAAAAAATAAACATACAGCTTTTTCTCAAACAGGCGTAGATGTGGTGGCTGATTATAGTCCAGCTGTGAATAATAATTATGCAAAACAGGCAGTTTTAACAGTTGATGGCGCTACATTTTTACAAAATACAAGCTTGCACCATGAAGTTTTTGGTCCTTATTCTTTAGTGGTTCAATGTGAGAATGCCAAAGAATTAGAAGTAGTTATTTCTAAATTAGAGGGACAATTAACAGGAACTATCCTTACTGATATTATCGAGGCTAAAGATTATTCAGCGGTAATTTCAGCGCTAAGCAGTAGGGTAGGGCGCATCATTTTTAACGGCGTGCCAACTGGGGTTGAAGTTTGCCCATCGATGCAGCATGGTGGTCCTTACCCAGCATCCACCGATAGTAGATTTACTGCGGTTGGTATTCATAGTATTAAAAGATGGATAAGACCTTTTTCTTACCAAGATTGGCCCAATGAATTGTTGCCACAAGAATTACAGAATGAAAATCCATTACAAATTAGTAGATTAGTCAACGGAAGTCAAACAAAACAAACCACATAATTATTTTATGATGCTATATTTTTCATTTACCTCTAATCTTTTTTATTTTTATAAAAATGGCTAGCAAAACTTTTTTTTGTGTGGATGCGCATACTTGTGGAAATCCAGTACGTGTGATTGCGGGTGGTGCACCAAATTTAATTGGCGAAACTATGAGTCACAAACGCCAGCATTTTTTAAAAGAATACGATTGGATTCGCAAAGGATTGATGTTTGAGCCTCGCGGACATGATATGATGAGTGGTAGTATTTTTTATCCTCCAGCAAATCCTGAAAACGATTTTGGTATTCTTTTTATTGAAACAAGCGGCTGTTTGCCCATGTGCGGTCATGGGACTATTGGCGCAATAACAATCGGAATAGAAGAAGGCTTAATCAAGCCTAAAATCTCTGGAAAAGTTAGAATGGAAGCCCCAGCTGGGTTGGTACATATTGAATACCAACAGACCAATAATAAGGTAGATTGGGTAAAATTAACGAATGTAAAATCGTATTTAGCAGCAACAGATTTAACCATAAATTGTAGCGGTTTAGGAGATTTAATTTTTGATGTTTCTTATGGAGGAAATTATTATGCTATTTTTGATACTCAAAAGAATTTTTCTGGAATTCAAGATTTTTCTGCGGGACAATTAATTCAGTTTAGTCAGGAAATTCGGGCTAAAATCAATGAAAAATATTCAGATACTTTTATACATCCTGAGAATGATACGATAAGAGATGTAAGTCATATTTTATGGACAGGAAACACCATTTCGCCAAGCGCAACGGCACGAAATGCAGTTTTTTATGGCGATAAAGCAATTGATCGTTCCCCTTGTGGTACAGGCACATCAGCCCGAATGGCACAATGGCATGCGAAAGGAAAATTGGCTTTAGGAGATGATTTTATTCATGAAAGTTTTATTGGTTCTCAATTTATTGGGCGTATAGAAAAAGAAGCTAATTTAGCAGGTAAATCTGCAATAATCCCTAGTATTCAAGGTTGGGCTAAAATTTATGGATACAACACAATTACAATAGATGATGAAGACCCTTACGCTTATGGTTTTCAAGTGATTTAATAGGAGTATGGCTAAAAATATTGTTATTATAGGAGGCGGAATTGTTGGATTAAGTTCTGCTTATTTTTTACAGAAAGAAGGGCATCAAGTTACCGTAATTGATAAATCTGGTATTACCGAAGGTGCTTCTTTTGTGAATGCAGGCTACATCACTCCGAGTCATATTATCCCCATGGCGTCGCCTGGGAAAATAGCACAAGGCGTTAAATGGATGTTTAATTCTTCTAGTCCATTTTACATGAAACCGCGTTGGGACATCGACTTTTTTAAATGGTCATGGTATTTTCATAAATCTTCCACCATTGCCAAAGTTGCCAAAGCGATTCCGGCCATTAAAGATATTAACCTTTTAAGTTTTGATTTATTTCGGGACATGAAATCTTCTGGAGATTTGGGAGATTTTCAATTAGAGAAAAAAGGATTGTTGATGTTGTATCAAACACAAAAATCTTACGACCATGAAATGCAAGTAGCAAAAAAAGCAGATTTTTTAGGGCTTGAGGTCAAAGAATTGAATAAAGAGGAAGTAGCGCAACTAGAACCCAATATTAAAATTAATGCAGAAGGCGCTATTCATTATGAGTGTGATGGACATACGACACCTACTGAAATAATGCCGAAATTGCTCCAATATTTAATCTCAGTTGGGGTAGTGATTAAAACAAATGAAGAAGTAACGGATATTAGCAGTTTAAATCAGAAACTCACTTCAGTAACAACATCAAAAGCTACTTATGATGCAGACGAAGTGGTTTTAGCTGCCGGTTCATGGAGTGGAGAATTGGTAAAAAAATTGAAAATACAATTATCGTTGCAAGCAGGTAAGGGCTATCGTATAAATGTAGAAAGACCCACAGGAATAACTATTCCGGCTATATTGATGGAAAGTAGTATGGCAGTAACGCCTATGCAAGGTTTTACAAGATTTGCAGGCACAATGGAGTTTTCGGGAATAAATACTATAGTCAGGAAAGAACGTGTAAATGCGATAGCAAACGGCGCAAAAAGGTTTTATCCAGAATTCGAAATTACCCAAGAAGAGCGTGAAGCTGCTAAAACGGGCCTACGCCCAGTTTCTCCTGACGGATTACCTTATATAGGAAAATCAAAAAACTTTAGCAATTTAATTTTCGCAACAGGTCATGCCATGATGGGATGGAGTTTAGGTCCTGCTACAGGCAAATTAGTGGCAGAAATTATAGAGGGTAAAAAAACATCAATGGATATCGCTGCCTTTCATCCAGATCGTAAGTTTAATTGAGATTTTTTTATTTCTGATAAAACAAGCATTCAATTTTTACTTTTTTTTAGATAGTCTGTACCTTTAGATGCCAAAAGCTACTTTAAAAAACTGTATTTTTAGTCCCAAATTACTTTTCTAAAGCTATGCAAAGAAGAAAATTTATAAACAGAACGTCATTAGTGGGTATTGCCAGTATACTTGGCGTTCCTATTGTTTTTGCTAAAAACATTCCTGAAAGTTATACTATTTTAGCACTACAAGAGATAGACCCATTTGCACTTTTTAAAAAGAATAAGCAGATGGTTATTTTAAACGATAAACCATGGAATATAGAGGCTCAGGCTCATTTATTAAGTGATTCAGTTACGCCAAATACGGCCATGTTTGTCCGTAATAATGGCAAAATTCCGGAAAACATCGCTATTGAAAAATGGACATTAACTTTCGATGGGGAGTCCGTTAAACAGCAGAAAACCTATTCTTTACAAGACATAAAAACAAAGTTTAAACACTACACTTATCAATTAACCTTAGAATGTGGTGGTAACGGTAGAAGTGAATTTAATCCGCCCGCTAAAGGCAATCAGTGGACGATTGGTGCGGTTTCTTGTGCTAATTGGACAGGAATTCGCCTAAAAGATATCCTAGCAGACGTCGGTATAAAAGATAATGCAGTATATGTCGCTTACCATGCAGCCGACACCCATTTAAGTGGCCATCCCACGAAAGAGCCTATTTCTCGTGGCGTTCCCATCGCCAAAGCTTTACAGGAGGAAACCTTATTGGCTTTTGAAATGAATGGCGCAGCTATTCCCTTAATACATGGTTATCCTTTGCGACTTGTTGCGGGTGGATATCCTGCATCGGTTTCTGGCAAATGGGTAAATAAGATTAGTGTTAGGAATATCGTGCATGACGGTGAAAAAATGACTGGGAGTTCCTATAAAATGCCTAAAAACCCAGTAGCTCCTGGCGATATGGTAAAAGATGACGATATGTACATTATCGAATCTATGCCGGTAAAATCTGTAATTACTTATCCCAAATCGGGCGCAACACTTTCTTTAGCTAAAAAATTGACCATAAATGGCCATGCTTGGGCGGGCGAATTAGAGGTCGCAAAAGTGGAATATTCTATAGATTTTGGAAGCATTTGGAGAACTTGTGAGTTAAAAAAAGCGGTCAATAGATTTGCTTGGCAGCATTTTTCAGCACAGATTGCCTTTCCACAGAAAGGATATTATGAAGTATGGGCAAAGGCGATTGATAGTAATGGTGTAGCCCAACCGATGTTAGTGCCAGGCTGGAATCCTAAAGGTTATTTAAATAACGCTTGTCATAGAATAGCTGTAAAAGTAGTATAAATGAGTCCTATAGATAATCTTCATAAAAGTAGAAAAGTCTTGCAAACAATACTCGTGTTTTTTGTTGTGGGTTTTCTATTGTTGATGGGTGCACTTTTCTTTTTTATTCGTAATGAAACGGCCAAAAGTATGACTATCAAAACCGTAGAATCATCGGATTATGTTGAAGTACCAGAAGAAGATGATTTTGATAAAATAGAAAATGGAATTCACCTAAGAACTGGTTTTGTAGAAGGCGATGGTTTGATGCTTGTGGTTCAGCATTGTACCAGCTGCCATTCGGCTAAATTAGTAACCCAAAACCGAATGTCTAAAGAAAAATGGTTGGCTACTATTCGTTGGATGCAAGAAACTCAGAATTTATGGGATTTAGGCCTTAATGAAGAGCCTATTTTAAACTATTTGAGCACTTATTATGCCCCAAATGAAGCAGGAAGAAGAGCAAATTTAGCGAATATAGAATGGTATGAACTTAAATAATAATTAAAGTAATAAACTCAGGAATAACGCAATGTTGGTATTTACCTTAAAAGCTTTTAGATTTTAGTGCTACCAATATATAAGCTAAACTGGTTAAATTTCAAATTTTTTCAGAAATAGAAGAAATAATTGTTAAAATAGATAGCTTAAAATAATAAAAATAATGAATGAATATATTCAAATAATTATTAGTGCGATAGTCGGGACTTTCAGTTGGACTTAAAAATCTATTCTTTTCGAAGTGGCTTGGCACACCAATTATTTTGGGGATGAATAGTCATTTCATTGGTGGTTTGGGGCTTAGAAATAGCATTTCCTTGGAGAAAAAATAAGGTTGTTCTTCGCAAAGATTTTTGGTTAGATGCTTTTTACATGTTTTTCAATTTCTTTTTATTCGCGATTTTCATTAGCGGATTTTATACCCTTTTAGGAAAGTTATTCTCTGAATTCGGATTAAGTTCTAGTAGTTTTGCCATTATCGATTTTTCAGCTTGGTCTATGTGGGGACAACTACTTGTGTTTTTTATTTTATTAGATTTTGTTCAGTGGTTCACCCATATTTTATTGCATAAATATCCGTTTTTATGGGAATTTCATAAAGTACATCACAGTGTTAAAGAAATGGGTTTTGCGGCACATTTGCGATACCATTGGATGGAAAATGTTTTATACAAACCTTTAAAAACAATTGCTGTAATGTAATTGGGCGGTTTTGAGCCAGAACAAGCTTATATTGTTCATTTCATAGCGATTATTTTTAGTCATTTTAACCACGCAAATATTAAAATCATCTATGTTCTTTTAAAATATGTATTAAATAATCCTGTGATGCACTTATATCACCATCCCTGTGAATTGCTAAAAGGCAGGTATGGTGTCAACTTTGGTATTAGCTTGAGCGTTTGGGATTATACTTTTAAGACCAATTATATTCCCGAGGAGAGTGGCACTATTGAATTAGGTTATAAGGGTGATGAGGTATTTCCTAAAGATTTTATCCGTCAGAATACCCATGGTTTTAAAAAGCAAAAAAAAGGCTGAAATTTTAGAAACTTTGAGGAATTATAAAAAAGCTTGAAGCTAATTATTAAAACTTTTTTTTATACGATCTAAGTTTTTTTTGTTATCGCGATCTTTTATTGTGTCACGTTTGTCATATAGTTTTTTTCCTCGTGCTAATGCAATATTTATTTTAGCTAAACCTCTGTCATTTAAAAACAAGTTAAGAGGTACAATAGTTTGTCCAGTATTTTTAACTTCTTTTTCTAATTTTTTTAGTTCTCCGCGGTTTAATAGTAGTTTGCGTTGTGCTTTTGGAGCGTGGTTGTAATGCGATCCATGCGAATATTCATCAATCTGCATATTAATGATAAAAAGTTCCCCACGATCATTAAACTCACAAAAACTTTCAGAAATAGAGGCCTTACTTAAGCGTATCGATTTTATCTCTGTACCAGATAAAACTAAACCTCCAGTAAAGGTATCTAGAATTTCGAAGTCAAATCTGGCTCTTTTATTTTTTATATTTATCTTCTTTTGTATCACATCAACAAAAATAATAACAATTGAACGATAAACAATTGTAATTTAAGGTAGAATCGAAAAAACTTATCGAAATTTGCAATGTCTCTTAGATTCCAAGACTAAATCAAATAAATCAATATTATGAAATACCTAAGATTATTTTTTTTATTACTGTTTATATCATCTTGTAACGAAACATCAAAAAAGAACTTGACGGCACAAGAAATTGTAGATAAATCGATTGAGATAGCTGGTGGAAATCTTCATGAAAGAAGCACCATAAGTTTCAAATTTAGAGATAAAAATTATATTTCCGAAAGTAAGGGAAAAACTTTAAAGCGAATTTTTAGTAGTGATTCCTTGCGTTATATTGATATTAAAACGAATGATATTTTTCAGCGCTATGTGGATGATGTTTTGGTTGAAATTTCAGACTCCTTAGCCACTGTTTATAGTAATTCTGTCAATTCTGTTTTTTATTTTGCACAGTTACCCTATCGGCTAAATGACCCAGCAGTAAATAAAGAGCTTTTAGATGAAGTTAAAATTAAAGGTAAAAATTATTATGTAATTCAGATTACGTTTAATCAAGAAAATGGGGGAGATGATTTTGGCGATACTTATCTGTATTGGATGAACAAAGAAACATTTATGCCTGATTATTTGGCTTATGATTTTTATACCGATGGTGGAGGCGTTCGGTTTAGAGAAGCGTATAATGAACGTTATATTAATGGAATAAGATTTGTAGATTATAAAAATTATGAGCCAGAAAATTCTAAAGTACCAGTTTTACAAACTGCAAACCTATTCGAAAACAATCAATTAGAATTATTGTCTGATATTCAATTAGAAAATGTAAAAGTAACTTTGGATTAGGACATCAATCCATTTTTAAATGAATATCGGTTGCTTTCCCGTCTATAATACGAACAATAAAAAGACTACTATTATCGTAATCATCCATATCTGTATATCTATTTTTGCCTATCATTTTATTTACAAAATTAGGAATGGTATTACTATGGCCTACCACCAAAACATTAGCGCCTAAATTTTCATACTTAAAAATATCAATATCTAAGATAGCTGGGTCATACGTTTTTACCACTAAATCTTTGACTACAGCCATTGGTGCGGCGGTCATTTTTGTTCTTTCAAAATCTGAGCTATAAACGCTGTTGATGGATATTTCGCTAAAAATGCGTTCCCATCGAATGGCTCTCTCTATGCCTTCTTGGTTTAATTTTGGATTAGGATTTTCAGAGTCACTGCGATCTTTTTCTGCATGGCGTATAAAATAAAAAGTCGAAATAACAGGCCCTAATCCCTGAGTCTCTGAATCAATTTTTGCGTCTTCCTTGCAACTAGTAAAGGAAAGTAATAAAATTGAAATTATAAAAAGTTGAAATGTTTTCATTTTTTTTAAAATATGGTTAGATTTGATTACGCTCCATTTCAAATGTAAAAAAATATCTGTAATAAGCTTTTTTAGAGTACTAGATTTGTTGTTGAAATTGGGCTTTTGGTATTCAATAACCCTAAAAATGTTAAAATAGTATTTTTTTGGGAATTTTAAAATTAGTGTTTTTACTTTTTTAAAACAATTTTTGAATAGCAATAAAGATTTAGGAAAATTATAAAGTGAGTGTCATAAATAATGTTAGTAAATAATCATTCTAAACCTTAAAAATAGGTTGCAGATGCTCGTAAAGGGTTTTATCTTGCAAGCTTTAAAAGTTGGGAATACGCTTTACTTAAAACATGGTAAATTAAAGTAGAAAAAACAGTATATAATGAACAAAACAATAGATCATTTAGCCTCAGACAATATCCGTGCGTTAGCCATAGCAATGGTAGAAAAAGCAAATTCAGGACACCCAGGAGGGCCTATGGGAGGCGCCGATTATATGCACATATTATATTCAGAATTTTTCAATTATGATCCTTCGGATATGACGTGGCCTTCACGCGATCGTTTTTTTATGGATGCAGGGCATTTATCACCTTTAATGTACTCCCAATATTATTTGTTGGATAATTATACTAAAAGTGATCTTCAAAATTTTAGACAATGGGGTTCAGTAACGCCAGGTCATCCGGAGGTTGATGTTGCAAGAGGCGTAGAAAATACTTCGGGACCTTTAGGGCAAGGGCATACTATGGGCATAGGAGCAGCCATAGCGGCAAAATTTTTAAAGGCTCGTTTTGGCGATTGGATGAATCATAAAATTTACGGATTTATATCAGACGGTGGCGTACAAGAAGAAATATCACAAGGCGCAGGTAGAATTGCAGGACATTTAGGTTTAAACAACTTTATTATGTTTTATGATTCAAATGATGTGCAACTATCCACAAAGACCGATGAGGTAACTTCAGAAAATACGGCAATGAAGTATAAAGCTTGGGGCTGGAATGTTATTAACATTGATGGACATAACCACGATGAAATACGGCAAGCCTTAAAAGATGCCAATGCAGAAACCGAAAAACCTACCTTAATCATAGGTAAAACCATTATGGGTAAGGGTTGCGTAACAGCCACAGGAGAATTATATGAAGGTCATACAGAATTGCATGGAAAACCTATCGGCGATACGGGAGCAGACTTTGTAAAAACACTAGAAAATTTAGGAGCAAATCCAAAAGATGAATTTGCCATTTATGACGATGTTGCTTTGTTGTACAAAGCAATTATCAAGAAAAAAATACAAGCCGCTCAAGAAAAAAAACAAGAAATTGCTACTTGGCGTTCAGATAATTCAGCACTAGCCAAAAAACTCGATGGCTTTTTAGCAGGCGAATTACCGGTGTTAGACTTTGAAAGTATTGAATACAAAGCGGGATTAGCGACAAGAGCAACTTCAGCAAATGTACTGGGCTACTTGGCTGGAAAAGTAGGAAACATGATAGTTTCTTCTGCCGATTTATCCAATAGCGATAAAACTGACGGCTTTTTAAACAAAACCCATTCCTTACAAAAAGGGGATTTTACAGGCTCCTTCTTGCAATCTGGAGTTGCAGAATTGACCATGGCGGCCATGGCAAATGGTATGGCACTACACGGTGGTGTAATTCCTGTAGTGGCAACGTTCTTTGTATTTTCTGATTATATGAAACCCGCCATTCGTTTGAGTGCGATACAAGAACTTCCCGTTAAATTTATTTGGACACACGATGCTTTTAGAGTAGGAGAAGACGGGCCAACCCACCAACCCGTAGAGCAAGAAGCACAAATACGTTTGTTAGAAAAACTAAAGAACCACAAAGGAAATAATAGTTTTGTAGCCTTACGCCCGGCGGACTCCGCAGAAACCGTTGTCGCTTGGAAAATGCTTTTAGAAAATGATAAAGTTCCTGCGGGATTAATACTATCAAGACAGGGCATTAAAGATATCCCAGCCACAGGAAAGTTAAGATACCATGACGCATTACAAGCTGAAAAAGGTGGTTATTTAGTACAAACAACTGCAAATGCAGATGTCACGCTTATCGCCAATGGCTCCGAAGTATCAACCTTGATAGAAGCTTCCAAATTATTAACTGAGAAAAAAGGCCTAAAAGTGAATATAGCTTCTATTATTTCTGAAGGCTTATTTAGAAAACAAACTCAAGCTTATCAAGATAGTGTTATCCTAAAAAATAAACCTGTGTTTGGATTAACGGCAGGATTGCCTGTAAATTTAGAAGCCTTAGCTGGACCAAATGGTCATGTTTTCGGATTGGAGCATTTTGGTTATTCTGCACCAGCAAATGTTTTAGATGAAAAATTTGGATTTACAGGCGAAAAGGTTTTTGATCAAGTAGTTTCTTTTTTAGAAAAATAAAACAAAAATAATTTAGTTTTAAAATAAAATAAAAGGGTCTAATAGTTTATTATTAGATCCTTTGTTTTTATACAAAAATTCTATTTTAATAGCATTCAGTAGCGTTTTAAGTACAGTAAGAGTATAAAATATAAGCTTCAATTCTTCCTGTCAGCTTTATAAGAAGTAATCGCATTGAAAGGTCAGCTTTATGTTTTTTCTAATTTTCATTTAGAGCCATACGAGCTAAAAACAGAAAATGCTAAATAGTAATAAGATTATTCTGATTACTGCGTGGATGGAACTCAGTAAAAGCTCCTTGAAATAATTTCCTGATAAAATAAGCTTGCAAATTATTTAGCGTTTTGACCCATGCGCAAAAGGGCTTTGTCACTTTTTAATCTCTTTATTGATCAAATGCTCTAAATACGTGACGGTATTCAGCAGGTACTTTCTATCATCAGTAATTGTAGCCATGGCAATTGCTCCTTGAATCATTGTGTACATTTGTTTGGCAAATTGTAAAGGAATAACGGGTAATTTTATTTCGTTTTCCTTTATTCCATTTTCTAAAACTAAGGCAATTTTTTCTTCAATTATTTTAATGGTCTCCTTTGAGGCAGCAACCAAAAGTTTATTATTGTTTTTGGCATCAATTCCTACGTTTAAAACGGGACAACCACCCATATCATTCGTAAAATCGTTATAGTGTCTATAGAAATTAGTGAATATAAAAATCTTTTCTAATGACGTTCCATTGCTATTTAGCTTATCATCAATGGCCTTTAAAAGTTTTTCACTATTAAATTTAAAAGCAGCTAGGGCCAGAGCTTCTTTATTTTCAAAATTGCCATATAAAGCTCCTTTGGTTAAGCCAGTAGCCTGGGTTAAATCGCTCATGCTGGTGCCTACATAGCCTAATTTATTAAAAATAGGAGCAATTGTTTCTATTATAAATACAGTGGTTTTTTCAGCTTTGGTTATCATAAAGCAATTATTTGTTGCTAAGATAAAAAATTATATACTGCATGGTATGCCTAATGTCAAAAAAAATATCCTTTTGAAAATTTATTAAAAGGAGCTATCATTTTAAAATAATATAATTTACAGTTCTATTGTAATTTGGGTCACCAATGCAAATTATATTGGAAAAATGAGTTTATAATTTGAAGTTCAGAAATCTATTAGTTTTAAAAATATACCTCATAAATTTTAAAAGATTTGGTGAAAATTATGATTTGAAATAACAGCACGTTACCAACTTCAAAGGAATATCCTTAAGAATTTAAGCAATTTCTGTTTGATTTCTAAAAACCAAAGTATCATTAAAAGAGTCTATCAATACCACACTATCAGCAGTTATTTTTCCGCTTAAAAGTTCTTTTGAAAGCGTATTTAGCACCTCTTTCTGAATAATTCTCTTTATAGGTCGTGCTCCGTATTGTGGGTCGTAGCCTTTGGCCGCTAAATAATTAATAGCTTCATCTGTAGCGTCAAGAGTAATGTTTTGTTTCGACAGCATTTTTTTTAACTGATCTATTTGTAAGCCTACAATTTTCACAATATCTTTTTTGCTTAATGGGGTAAACATAATAATATCATCGATTCTATTTAAAAATTCAGGACGAATGGTTTTTCGTAAAAGTCCTAATACTTCAACACGAGCCGCTTCTGTAGCACTATAAATATCTTTATTGGTTTCAAACTTTTCTTGGATAATATGGCTTCCAATATTACTCGTCATTATGATAATCGTATTTTTAAAATCAGCAATCCGTCCCTTATTATCGGTTAATCTGCCTTCATCTAATACTTGCAATAAAACATTAAAGGTATCTGGATGTGCTTTTTCAATCTCATCTAAAAGCACTACTGAGTAAGGTCTTCTCCGAACCGCTTCGGTTAATTGTCCACCCTCATCGTAACCCACGTATCCAGGAGGCGCACCTAACAATCTGCTCACAGAATGGCGTTCTTGATATTCACTCATATCGATCCGGGTCAAGGCATTTTCATCATCAAACAAATAACTTGCTAATGTTTTGGCAAGCTCGGTTTTCCCAACACCTGTAGTTCCCAAAAATAAGAAGGATCCAATAGGGCGTTTTGCATCTTGTAAGCCAGCTCTACTTCGTCTAATGGCATCAGACACAGCCTGAATAGCTTCTTCTTGTCCTACTACTCGCTTATGCAATACATCTTCTAGACTTAGTAACTTTTCACGTTCACTTTGTAGCATTTTAGTTACTGGAATTCCTGTCCATTTAGCAACTACTTGGGCAATATCTTCGCTCGTTACCTCTTCTTTGATCATGGTATCGCCCTCTTGTTGTAGGTCTAGTGCAACTTCTAACTTTCCTAATTTTTCTTGAGCTTCTTTTATTTTTCCATAGCGCAACTCAGCTACTTTGCCATAATCTCCATTGCGTTCCGCGCGTTCCGCTTCTAACTTAAAATCTTCGATAGCTTGTTTTGTTTTTTGAATATCGTCAACTACAGTTTTCTCGCTTTCCCATCTGGCAAAAATCTCGTTTCGTTCTTCCTTTAAATTAGCAAGATCAAGATTTAAGGATTTTAGTTTTGTATGGTCGTTTTCGCGTTTTATAGCCTCCACTTCAATTTCTAGCTGCATTACTTTGCGGTCTAAAACATCTAGTTCCTCTGGCTTAGAATTGATTTCCATCCGCAGTTTTGCCGCTGCTTCATCAATTAAATCTATCGCCTTATCTGGTAAAAACCGATTTGTAATATACCGTTGAGATAATTCTACTGCAGCAATTACGGCTTCATCTTTTATTCTAACTTTATGATGCGCTTCATATTTGTCCTTAATGCCTCTTAAAATTGATATTGCACTTTCGGTATCGGGCTCGTCAACCACAATTTTCTGAAACCTACGTTCCAATGCCTTATCCTTTTCAAAATATTTTTGATATTCATCTAAGGTAGTCGCCCCAATAGCCCTGAGTTCGCCACGTGCTAATGCCGGTTTTAAAATATTGGCAGCATCCATAGCACCTTCACCGCCGCCAGCACCGACCAGCGTATGAATTTCATCAATAAATAAAACAATATAACCGTCTGATGAGGTCACTTCTTTAATCACCGCTTTTAAACGTTCTTCAAACTCTCCTTTATATTTTGCACCCGCAATTAAAGCACCCATATCTAAGGAATAAATTACTTTATTTTTCAGATTTTCAGGCACATCGCCTTGGACAATTCTATGTGCTAAACCTTCGGCAATAGCTGTTTTTCCAACACCAGGCTCCCCTACAAGCATAGGGTTATTTTTGGTTCTACGCGATAAAATTTGCAATACCCGACGAATTTCTTCATCACGACCAATAACAGGATCTAATTTACCCTGATCAGCCATTTCGTTTAGGTTTTTTGCATATTTATTTAAGGCATTATAGTTGTCTTCCGCGCCTTGTGAGGTAACTTTTCCACCTTTTCGTAACTCTTCAATAGCTAATTTGAAGTCTTTTTCTGTAACCCCTTGATCTTTTAAGATTTGAGCTATTTTGCTTTTAGAATTGAATATAGCCAATAAAAGATGCTCGATGGACACATATTCATCTTCCATTTTTTTTGCGATAATACTGGCATCATTCAGGGTTTTACTTGCCTCTCTGGAAAAGCTTAATTCGCCGCCTGTAACTTTTGGGAAACGCTCTAATTCTTTACTTACAATTTGTGAAACTATAGTAGTATTTACATTTAATTTTTTAAGAATAAATGGCGTAACATTCTCTTCAACTTGAAGAATAGCCTTAAATAAGTGTTCATTTTCTATTTGCTGATGTCCCATCTCCTGAGCCATTTGCTGGGTAAGCTGAACGGCTTCTTGCGATTTTATAGTGAAATTATTGATGTTCATATATGGATTTTTTTAAGTTTTTGATTACTTTTGACAACACAAAGTCAATAATCTTACCAAAAAACAACGAATGTCATTTTGACATAAAAACTCAGTGTTTACAAGACATTTCGACAGTATGTAAGGTTTTAAAAAGAGTCCGACTTAACACCAAAATTTAAAGAATAATGGGATTATTTAATAGTTTGTTTGGAAATAGCAATTCAGAAGAAAAAAAAGAAACACCAGCTTTGCCATGGATACCTTTAACTTCATTGGACCAATTAGAGGAAATATCGAAAAAATCGAATGGAAAGCCTCAATTTATATTTAAACATTCCACTACTTGTGGCGTTAGTAGAATGGCAATTAATGCTTTTAAAAGTCAATATAATTTAACGAAAGAACAAGCTGATCTGTACTATTTAGACTTACATAGTTACCGTGAAGTATCTAACGAAGCAGGTTATAAATTTCAAGTAATGCATCAATCTCCACAATTACTGGTGATAAAAAATGGGATTGCAGTAGCAAGTGCTTCGCATGGAAGTATTAATGATGTTGAGGCAGCCAAGTTTTTATAGATTTATTTAGATAATAGAAAAAAGCGCATAGAAATAGACAAAAGATCAAAATTCAAAAATTTATTTTCTATTAAATTATCTAAAGCTTTATAGATAGCGCTTTCATAATTTCCAGAATTTAACGCTTCTTTCGTTTTTTTACATCGAAACAGGCTATAAAAAACAGGAAACTGGCAGTGGGTAAAATTTTCCTCATACTAAACTATGTTTCAGTGTAGTCCCCTATTTTCAATAGCCATGCTACAAATAAGAAAGTAAAACGTTTTCCTTCTTTTTATAGTATAATTGATTTTCCTTTTATTTCTTTTTTGGTTCAAATACAGGTAATAGTTTGGTGGATATTTCTCCAAAACCAATCCTAACCCCGTCTTTTTTGCAACAGCCACTGAATAAAATGGTATCATTATCCTCAATAAATTTTCGAGTCGTACCGTCATTTAAAGTTACCGGATTTTTTCCTCCCCAACTAAGCTCTAACATGGAACCATAAGAATCAGGCGTTGGGCCAGAAATAGTGCCACTACCCATCATATCGCCACTATTTACATTACAACCATTTATGGTGTGATGCGCCAATTGTTGAGCCATAGTCCAGTACATATATTTAAAATTAGATTTTGTCAAGGTGGTTGAAATTCCGTTTTCAGGAATAAGAGCAACCTCTAATTGGATATCGTATGTTTTTCTATCTTTTTGCTGTAAATAGGGCAGGGGCTCTGGATTTTGTTTTTGGCTGTCAACCTTAAAAGGTATTAAAGCATCCATAGTTACAATCCAAGGCGACATAGAGGATGCAAAATTTTTCGATAAAAACGGACCTAGCGGAATGTACTCCCATTTTTGAATATCACGTGCGCTCCAATCATTAAATAAAACCATCCCAAAGATATAATCTTCGGCTTCATTTACAGGAATTGGTTCTCCCAACACATTCGCATCAGTGGTAATAAAAGCCATTTCTAATTCAAAATCGACCAATTTTGAAGGGCCAAAAATAGGGTTATCTGCATCTGCTGGCATCGTTTGCCCCATAGGTCTTCTTACAGGCGTTCCGCTAGGTACAATGGATGAACTTCTGCCATGGTAACCCACAGGAATATGAAGCCAATTTGGTAACAGCGCATTCGCTGGATCTCTAAACATGGTGCCCACATTGGTGGCATGTTCTTTACTGGAATAAAAATCAGTATAATCCCCAATTTGCACAGGTAATTGCATTTCTATCTCCTCCATGGTAAAAAGTACAATAATTTTATGTTCCTCGTTATGTTGAAGTCCTTCGTTTTTTACATCGAAGATTTCTGAAATTCGGTTTCGCACCAAACGCCAGGTTTTTTTTCCATCGGATATAAAATCATTTAGGCTATCTTGAAGAAAAATATCATCTGTTAGCGGAATATCTTTAAAATAACCCAACTGGTGTAAGGCTCCTAAATCTATAGCCGTGTCTCCTATTCGTGTTCCAATGGTAATAACATCATCTCTTGTCAAGAAAACACCGAAGGGAATATTTTGAATTGGAAAATCAGATTCTTTAGGCACAGGAATCCATGTTTTTTTGCTAGGATCATTTGTTTTTGAAGGCATAGTACAATTGTTAATTGATGTTTAATAAGTTCTGCAATCAAATATATTATTTTCTATGAATTTAAAGCCCTCAATTCGTATTTTTGCATCTCATTTTAACAGTTTATTTTATTATGCAACGCGACAATCAAATTTTTGAACTAATTACTGAAGAAAAACAGCGACAGATTAACGGAATAGAACTTATTGCTTCGGAGAATTTTGTAAGTTCTCAAGTAATGGAAGCTGCAGGATCTGTTTTGACAAATAAATATGCAGAAGGCTATCCTGGTAAGCGTTATTATGGAGGTTGCGAAGTTGTTGATGTCGTGGAGCAAATTGCAATAGACCGTGCTAAGGAATTATTTGGAGCTGCTTATGCTAATGTGCAACCACATTCTGGCTCTCAAGCAAATGCAGCTGTTTATCATGCCTGTTTAAACGTAGGTGATACTATTTTGGGCTTCGATTTATCGCATGGTGGCCATTTGACGCATGGTTCTCCCGTAAATTTTTCAGGAAGATTATATAATCCTATTTTTTATGGCGTGGATCAAGCAACAGGGATTTTAGATTATGATAAAATTCAAGAAATAGCCACTAAGGAAAAACCAAAAATGATTATTGCGGGTGCCTCTGCCTATTCTAGAGATATAGATTATAAGCGTTTTAGAGTGATTGCAGATAGTGTTGGTGCTTTGTTATTGGCTGATATATCTCACCCATCTGGTTTAATTGCAAAAGGTATTTTAAATGATCCTATTCCACATTGCCATATTGTTACCACAACAACACATAAAACATTACGTGGACCGAGAGGTGGATTAATATTAATGGGTGAAGATTTTGATAACCCATTCGGAATTACCCTTAAAAACGGAACGCTGCGTAAAATGTCAGCTTTGTTAGATTTAGCGGTTTTTCCTGGAAATCAAGGTGGTCCTTTAGAACATATTATTGCTGCTAAAGCTATCGCTTTTGGCGAAGCGCTAACCGATGAGTTTTTAACTTACATTTTACAGGTTAAGAAAAACGCAGATGCTATGGCAAAAGCTTTTGTAAAGAAAGATTATCAAATTATTTCTGGAGGAACAGACAACCACATGATGTTGATTGATTTAAGAAACAAAAACATCACAGGAAAAGATGCCGAAGCTGCCTTGGTAAAAGCAGATATTACCGCAAATAAAAATATGGTGCCTTTTGATGATAAATCACCTTTTATCACCTCAGGAATTCGTTTTGGTACTGCTGCTATAACTACTCGTGGCTTAAAAGAGGCAGAAATGGCGGTTATTGTCGATTTTATTGATGAAGTTCTTTCAAACCCAGAAGATGAAACTTTGATTGAAGGTGTAAAGAAAAAAGTAAATGCACTTATGAGTGGAAGAGATCTTTTTTATGCTTGTTAAATAAGTAGCAAGCCTTAAATTATAAACGGCAGCAATCTTGATTTTAAGATTGCTGCTGTTTTTTTAGTCATATTCAATTTATATACTCATCAGCTTAACATGGTTAACTCACCATCAATTATAGACTGATTTTGCACATCGTACATGGCAACCTCAATTTTTTCATTAAAATACAGCGCCCAATAGCTGTAATAGTCAACAAAATTAGCAGCTTTGATATTAAAATCTATTAAGTCAATACTGTTATTGAATGGTTTTTCCTCAAAAACTGGGACATGTATTTCATAAGGTATATGGGTAAAACCTTTGCTGAAAAATACTGTATTTTTATCAATATTTTGAATAATATTTTTTAATTGTGAGGTGATACTTTCTTCAAATATGCTATAAATAAGGAAAATACAATAGTTAAATATAAGGTTTATTTCTTCATATCAATATTTTAAAATGCCGCAGCCCACGGAGGACATCATTGCGTTTAGTCTCAAATTTTTGACTTCTATTAAGGGGGTATTTTTGCGCGTCTAGGTTCAATAATTTAAGTTTGTAAACAAACACAATTTTAATTTACAAGCTTAAATTGCATAAAAATCATTGATTTTCAAAGGTTTTGATTTAAAATTAAGGAAAAAGGGAATTTTTATAGGAAAGTTGAATTTTATTATTCGCTTGGGCTTGAAAAAGTTTTAGGTTCCAAGTTTCAGGTACCAAGTCGCAGGTTAAAAGTTTTTTTTAAAAACTTTTAAAAGTTATAACTTAAAACTCAAAGCTTAAAACCAAACTCTTAATACTTTGTTCTTAATACTTTTTTACTTCGTATTTTTGACTAGTATTTAATATTCATAAATAAAACACAAATGAAAAAAATAATAAACACCCCGAATGCACCTGCACCAATTGGCCCATATAACCAAGCTGTACTTTCAGGAAATACCCTTTATATTTCTGGTCAAATTCCGATAAACCCAGCTACTGGAGAATTAGTGGAAGGAGATATTCAAAAAGAAACTAAGCAATCTATGGAAAATTTAAAAGCCATTCTTACGGCAGCTGATATGACCTTTGAGCATGTTATTAAAGCTTCCATATTTGTAAAAGATATGCACCAATTTACTAAAATAAATGAAGTTTATGGCAGTTATTTTGATGCAGACTCAGCACCAGCAAGAGAAACGGTTGAAGTAGCTAACTTACCAAAATTCGTGAATGTAGAAATTTCTATGATAGCCGTTAAATAGGTTATTAAATTTTTGGATCGTTGAATTTTTGAATTTTTTAAATTGAGGTATCTTTAACCTTCCAATTAACTAAGTGTTTCATTTTTTTTGAAACGAATTAATCCATAATTACATTTTCAACTTGCTATGTTTTTAAATTTAATCACTGCTGCATTGAATAATTGGCACATTATTACTGAATCTTTCAATGGGATAATAAATTTCCTAATTGTGAAATTAGTGAGTACTTTTATTGCATAAAGTTGTATTTATAACATTATACCTTTTTTATGGAGTCGATTAGTACTTTTGATATGCTTAAAATTGGTGTTGGACCATCAAGTTCACACACCTTAGGGCCATGGCGTGCCGCTGAAAAATGGATAAAGGAGCTAGAAGCAGATCAATTGTTTGATGATGTTGCTGCCGTAAAAGTATCCATTTATGGATCATTATCGTTAACAGGTAAAGGACATGCAACGGATTATGCCATTATGTTAGGATTATCTGGTCAGGACCCAGAATACATTCCCATAGAAAATATTGGAAATATTGTCGCTAAGATTAAAGAAGATAAAACATTAATGTTTGCGAATAAAAGAGTAATTCCTTTTAACCCCTCGGAAGACATCATTTTTAAAAGAGAGTTTTTGCCTTTTCACGCCAATGGGATGACTTTTGAAGCCACTTTGCACTCGGGCAAGAAGAAAAAAGAAACCTTCTATTCCATCGGTGGTGGTTTTGTTGTAAAAGAAGAACGAAAAAGAGCTGAGAAAAATCTAGCATTATTTAAAACCTTTCCTTTTCCTGTAACTTCAGGAATAGAATTATTAGCATTTTGTAACGCTGAAAATAAGTCCATTTCCGAAATAGTACTGGAAAATGAGCGCTCTTTAAGAAACGACGAGCAAATAGATCACGAATTACATCGTATTTGGGATACGATGTTAGAATGTATGTATACGGGCTGCCATACCGAAGGTTCTTTACCAGGCGGACTAAATGTTCGCAGACGTGCTTATGATATGCATCAGAAATTGAAAGAAAACAATCCTTACCATAATCCCAAAGAATGGTTAGCCTCCATCAGAAAAACAGAGGTTAAATTCAGACAAATTTTACAATGGGTTAGTTGTTTTGCACTGGCGGTGAATGAGGTAAATGCCTCTTTAGGTCGTGTGGTTACGGCTCCTACAAATGGAAGTGCGGGCGTAATACCAGCTGTATTGATGTACTATATGGTGATTGAAAATCATGAAGCTAATTTTGAGCATATTAAAAAATTTTTATTGACTTCAGGAGAAATTGGTAGTCTCTTCAAAAAAGGTGCTACCATATCCGCAGCAATGGGAGGATGTCAGGCAGAAATCGGAGTTTCCTCTGCAATGGCCGCTGGGGCTTTAACCGAATTGCTAGGAGGCTCTCCTGAACAGGTATTAATGGCAGCAGAAATAGCCATGGAACACCATCTTGGCTTAACCTGTGATCCAATAGGCGGACTCGTACAAATTCCCTGTATTGAACGCAATTCTATGGGGGCGATAAAAGCTATTAATGCTACAGAATTAGCACTAGGTTCCGATCCAAAAGATGCTAAAGTTCCTTTTGATAAAGTGGTGAAAACCATGTGGGAAACTGCTAAAGATATGAGCTCCAAGTATAAAGAAACCTCTGAGGGCGGCTTAGCTGTAGGGGTTTATTTAAGTGATTGTTAATTTAGAATAAAGAGAAAAGGGAAAAGAAAGAAAAGAGAAGAGAGGGGATTCAGGATTCAAGAAACAGGATTCCAAAGATTAGAAATTAAAGAAAAAGTTTATTTTTTGTATTTCGTACTTCTAATTTGGTATTTCGAACACTAACATTTAAAACGAAACACCGAAAACTTTTTTCTTAATAAGTTGGACTTAATACTTTGTACTTTTTTGAAATTGATATAAAATTTCGCTATATTATTTACTATTTTAAATTTGAGAATTAAATTATAAAAAATATGTTCCTTCCTACCAGAAAAAGTGCTTGCCTTAAATTACACCTATTTTTTATAGTTCTTTTAGGGTTATTTTCTTTGATAAGTGTAGCCCAAACTGATAAAGCGCAACCTGTATTTGAAAACGGAGAAGCACAAATAGTACCCGCTTTTGATACCCCAGATACTTGGATCCGTCATGATCTTTGGGTAGAAACTAGTTTTGATACCGATGGTGATGGTCAATTAGATCGCATGCATGTAGCTGTAACAAGACCTGAGCAAACAGATTCAGAAGGATTAAAACTTCCTATAATTTATGCTTCTAGTCCTTATTACGCAGGAACAGCAGGAAATGCCGAAGGACTGTTCTGGGATGTAAAGCACGAATTAGGAGAAAAAGCATCACAAACACGCACCCATATTGAAGTAGTTCGCACTGGCGAACGCCCTATTATTTCGAATTCAGAAATAAAAAAATGGGTGCCTAGAGGTTATATTGTAGTACATTCTTCCTCGCCAGGAACAGGGCTTTCTCAAGGAGCACCAACCGTTGGTGGCGATAATGAATCGCTGGCACCAAAAGCAGTTATCGATTGGCTGTGTGGTCGTGGCAAAGGCTTTACTTCACCCGACGGGGATGAAAAAGTGGAAGCGTTTTGGTCTACAGGAAAAGTGGGTATGACTGGAACATCCTATAATGGCACATTGCCCTTAGCTGCAGCAACTACAGGGGTAGAAGGTTTAGAAGCTATTATTCCCATCGCGCCAAATACATCATACTATCATTATTACCGTTCTAATGGTTTAGTGCGCAGTCCTGGTGGCTATTTAGGAGAAGATATTGATGTTTTGTATGATTTTATTCATAGTGGAGACGAAAGCAAACGCGCTGGTAATAATAAAGTAGTTCGCGATACCGAAATGGTAAATGGTATGGACCGAGAAACAGGAGATTATAACGATTTCTGGGCTGGACGCGATTATTTAAATGATATGGCACCAATGAAAGCAGCCCTTTTAATGGCGCACGGTTTTAATGATTGGAATGTAATGCCGGAGCATAGCTACCGTATTTACAAAGCAGCCAAGGAAAAAGGAATTCCGACTCAAATATATTACCACCAAAATGGTCATGGAGGACCACCACCGATGACCATGATGAACCGATGGTTTACACATTATTTACATGGAATTGAAAATGGGGTAGAAAATGACAAAAGGGCATGGATTGTCCGCGAAAATGATGCCCTAGATAATCCAACAGCTTATGACGAATATCCTAATCCAGAGGCAACTCCTATAACTTTATTTTTAAAAAATGGCGCTCCAAATGCGGGTCAGTTAGTAACTGAAGCCATCAAGAACAAAAATCCAGAAACTATTTTCGACGATTATACCATTTCTGGAACTACATTAGCACAAACAGGCAATTCAAAAAACAGACTTTTATTCTTAACTCCAACGCTAACAAGCGCTGTTCATATTTCTGGCGTTGCACAACTAAAAATTAAATTGGCTTTGAGTAAGCCAGCAGCTAATTTATCTGTTTACTTAGTTTCATTACCATGGAATGCCGATGATGAAGCAAAAATTACGGAGAATATTATCACTCTTGGTTGGGCAGATCCACAAAATTACAAATCCATTTCAGAAAGTGAGCCTTTAGAACCTGGCAACTATTATGAACTTACTTTTGATTTACAGCCTGACGATCAAATAATTTCAGCCGGTCAACAAATTGGACTTATGATTTTCTCTAGTGATAGCGAATTCACACTTTTACCAGCTCCAGGAACAGCATTAACCGTTGACACCAATAGTACCAAATTAACATTACCTATTGTTGGTGGTTTAGAAGCTTTTGAAAAAGCTTTAAAATAAAATTAGAAAATCTTACTTTTGAATATCATATCATAAATAATACATTAACTCTTAAAAAAAACAATCATGGCAAAAGGTCAAGACGCAAAAAAAAATGTCAAAAAGGAGCCACTAAAAACGGCTAAAGAAAAAAAAGAAGAGAAAAGAGCCAAGAAAAAATAAGCTTTAAATCTCTAATATAAATCCCTAATTGTTCAACTTTTAGGGTTTTTTTTTGCTTACAGGATAAGGCTAATCTTTGACCATGGTTTACAATCCTCTTTTCTTCGGGTATCAATAATATAAATGATTTTCCATTCTTCTTTGCGCTTTATCAATTGAAAAGAATTGACCCCACAATGGCTGAAAGTACCATTTCTCCAAAATTCATAGTTTGTCTAAGCATTTGCCATATCTCCATAGATCTGAATGTGGTAGGATAAAATCTTTTCTTCAAACTTTGTAGTTTTAGGAATACTCGTTATCGATTTTAAAAAATTAATAATTTTTTCTTGCTTAATTATCCCATTCTCAAGGGAGTCTTTTGCAATGGTCTGCATAACAACATCTTTATATAGAGTGCTTTTTATCAAGACAGAATCCTGTTGATGAAAACCTTCAAAAAAACGCTCAATAGCCGCTTGAACTTTATTTCTTTCTTTTTCTAGGGCATTTAAGTGAGAAAAACATAAAAAGAGGACTAACACAAATAATAATCTCATGCCAAATATTTAAAAATAAAATCTAAAATAATTTAAAATTCTTTAAAACCTAAAATAACAAACCTTAGAATGAATAGTTCTAAGAATTTGTACATGAAATGCTATTTGAAACTGTTACTATTTTTGTATTTAAAAAAATCAAACAGAAGTCGACACTTTATAATCAAATTTGTATGATTTAAAAACAAATCAATTTACTTACTTTTAGCATCTGAAAATTATATTTAATGTCTGTAGCAAAAAAAGAATACAAGAGAATTACCGTAAAATCGCTCATCGAGATGAAAAAAAACGGCGAAAAAATATCTATGTTAACTGCCTACGATTATTCTATGGCCAAAATTGTGGATGCCGCTAATGTTGACGTAATTTTAGTAGGCGACTCTGCCAGTAATGTAATGGCCGGCCATGAAACTACGCTCCCCATTACCTTAGACCAGATGATTTACCATGCCTCATCGGTAATTAGAGCAGTAAATAGAGCTTTAGTTGTGGTTGATATTCCTTTCGGAAGCTATCAAAGCGATCCAAAAGAGGCGCTGCGTTCTGCTATTAGAATTATGAAAGAAAGTGGTGGACACGCTGTAAAAGTTGAAGGTGGAATAGAAATAAAAGAATCTGTAAAACGCATTTTAAACGCTGGTATTCCTGTGATGGGGCATTTGGGTTTAACTCCACAGTCCATCTACAAATTTGGCACCTATACCGTTAGAGCAAAAGAAGATGAAGAAGCAGAAAAATTAAAAACTGATGCTTTAATGCTTGAAAAAGCAGGTTGTTTTGCCATCGTTTTAGAAAAAATTCCTGCTAAATTAGCCAAAGAAGTTGCAGAAATGTTAAGTATTCCAGTCATTGGCATTGGCGCTGGCAATGGCGTTGACGGTCAAGTATTGGTAGTGCACGATTTAGTAGGTTTAACGCAAGAATTTAATCCCAGATTTTTACGCAGATATATGAATTTGTATGAAGAAATGGGACAAGCAATTTCTGATTATGTTGCTGACGTGAAGTCAAAAGATTTTCCAAGCAACGATGAGCAATATTAATGTGACAATGTTTTGATGTAATAATGTGCCAATTTGAAGATTTGAAGATTTGGAAATGAATTATTATGGCAATGAACTCAGCAAATGAAACTAGAAACCTGAAACATAACTATCAACGCACAACCAGCTACGAACAACTATTCCCATTTGGACGACAAAATAATTTCTACCCCTAAAAATCTTCAAGTTATTTATGAAGACAATCATTTAATTGCCATCAATAAGCGGTCAGGTGATATTGTTCAAGGCGATAAAACGGGCGATGCGCCATTGAGTGAGGTTGTTAAAGAATACATTAAAATAAAAAATAATAAGCCTGGGAATGTGTATTTAGGCGTTACGCACCGATTAGACAGGCCGACTTCTGGCATTGTAATTTTTGCTAAAACCTCAAAAGCCCTACCTAGACTAAATACATTATTTGCCGAAAAAGAAGCTAAAAAAACCTATTGGGCAGTAGTAAAAAATCAACCTCCAAAACAAAAAGAACTGTTGATTCATTGGCTAGTTCGCAATACAAAACAAAATAAATCTTACGCCCACAAAAAAGAAGTTGCGGATAGTAAAAAGGCCATTTTAGGATATACTTTACTTAAAAAATTAGATCACTATTTTTTGCTAGAAATAGACCTGAAAACAGGGCGTCATCATCAAATTCGAGCCCAATTAGCGGCTATAGGTTGTATTATTAAAGGTGATTTAAAATATGGTGCTGATCGCAGCAATAAAGACGGTAGTATTCATTTACATGCACGTACCTTATCTTTTGTGCATCCTGTTAAAAAAGAACTCATCGATTTAATTGCTGAACCACCAAATGAAGCCATTTGGAATGCTTGTAGCTGATTTTTTTTATTTTTATAACAATATACTTAAAAACCCTGTGCAGAATTATGTTTTCAAGTATCGTAATTATAACCATAATGGTCTAAGGAATTCATTCTTATAATTTTGGGAATTTTGACCTCGTAAAGATGCTTCACATGACCAAAAATGTTAGTTCTCGAAATTAACGGGTAGATTACTGTAGCAGTTTAGTATTGCTAATGAAAAATTGAAAATTTCTTATTTTAAATAGTGAAGACACAAGAATTAAAATTATACGGGTGGGCTAAGGTGTTATTAATAATAATTCCGTATTTATTTTTCGTTGGAATATTTCAATTAATTGGTGGCTTTCTCTTTGAAATAGATTTTTCAAATCCCTTATCAAATAAAACTTCTATACAATTATTAGCGATTAGTTTATTTGGTTTAATAGGTGCATTTTTAACACTGTGGCTTGTTACGAAATTTATAGATAGAGAGCGTTTATATCAACTTGGTTTCCAAACTAAAAATAGAAGTATTGACTTTATTATTGGCATTGCTATCGGATTAATTATATTTAGTTCGGGATATCTAGTTTTAATTCACTTTAACGAAATAGTTTTTGTGAAAATTGATTTGAATATCAACGAAATATTAATTTCTGTTTTGCATTTTACAATAGTGGCCGTGGTTGAAGAAACATTATTTAGAGGTTATGTTTTGAAGAACTTCATGGAATCATTTAATAAATATGCTGCATTGATTATTTCTTCAGGTTTATTTTCTAGCATGCATTATTTTAATCTAGATTTTGATTTATTTTCTTTCTTTAGCTTATTTTTAGCAGGAATACTTTTTGGAATATCTTACATATACACAAAAAATTTATGGTTCCCGATTGCATTACATTTAAGCTGGAATTTATTTCAAGCCCTCTTCGGATTTAATGTCAGCGGAAGTGATACCTTTTCCATAATTGAGTTTAAAATACTCGAATCTAATTTCATTAATGGTGGCAGTTTTGGTTTCGAAGGTTCTGGATTGTCTAGTTTAGCTGGGACGAATTTTTACGGTCATAAATTATATATTTGAATTATGGCAAGAAGATACGACAATGAATTAAAGGTTACAATAGTAGAGCTATTGCAATCAGGAATTAAAGCA
>Ga0209491_10001446_pt1 | contig 46673 bp, 37 predicted proteins | sample BON02_FD_187213 | JGI IMG/M metagenome (GOLD analysis project Ga0209491, IMG submission 187213) | Freshwater microbial communities from Lake Bonney liftoff mats and glacier meltwater in Antarctica - BON-02 (SPAdes) (version 2) | ecosystem: Environmental > Aquatic > Freshwater > Ice > Glacier...
AGTTCGGCATTGTCCCGTTCTCTTAGTTCAACCGTTTGTTTTGAATTCATCCCAAGTGTTCAGCATACTTCTATCACGGGGTACAGTACAATCATTTGCATTTATACCATCACTTCTAATTACACCCCCTCCGCCAGTAGACCGAAGTCGATGCTGTCGTCATCCTGCAAGGGCAGCAACAAGGTGGCCCAATTGCCTTTCAATTCAGCGGCGGTCAGTGGTCGCATAGTCGATAAACCTCTCTCCTACTGAAAATTCGGTCGATCCAGCATACGGTGGCATCAAACGGACCGGCAAAGGTATGGCCCCTTTTCGTGTCGGGCGTTTTGGCACCAATGCTATGCATCGTTAGGCCCCCCCCGATACCACCGTCAATCAGGTCCATCGAAGTGTTAATGGTTTCAAGATGAAAAAATCCGGAGGCCCACCGGTCGGATAAACAACTACGTTGGGCCGCAGGGACGACCTCTCAAACCAGACCGCCAACGCCTGCCATACCAACAGCAAAAACCTATTGGTCCAACCGACACCGCAGAGGAAGACGCTCCCCGTACCCGGTCGACAAAATTCGAACATAAGGCACAGCGTTAATCCTCCCAAATCAGCGACGGGCGAGTGCGGTCGGCACCAATGCATCGGTTTCACTCAATTTGAATCGGACACTCACCACGGAATTCTTGGCTGTTCCGGGCCGGTATTTTATATAGGTGGTGGCGATGATCGTGCCGTCCGGCAGCAATTCCATTCCTGGATAACCGCAGTCGCCCCCCGCGAAGCTGTGCAATAACTTGACCCGATATTGACCAGATCGCTGATTGCGAATGTCATCGTAACTTCCGACCCAGGCCACAAAATGACCTCGGGTCAGGCTATTCTGGGCCTGATCACGAAAGGCGATAACAAGACGTCCGTCCGCGTCGAAAACTCCCATATGGCGGTCACCCGTCAAGCCCCACGGAGTATCGGTGGGATAGGTCCACGTCCGTCCCTCGTCACGACTAAACATCATAAGACTCCGCCCCTGATGCTTGTTATCCCGCATGAGAACGCAAAGTTCATCGCTCGAAGGGGATCGAAAGACAAACGGTTCGCAGGGATCACGACCGGGGACGGCTGCAACTACCTGCGGCTCCGACCAAGTAAGGCCACCGTCGGCGGAGATGGTCTGCATTACCTCTAAGGGACTGCGGTCCTGGCCGTCTGGCCCCTTGTGGTAGAGGCCGAGGTAACGACCGTCCTTTAAGCGAACGATGCTGCTGAAAGTCATGACGCAAGGAAACCCTAACGGCTTCATTTCCCGCCAAGTTGCCCCACCATCCTCACTCATGATACGTGGCATCCAGGTGCGAGCAGGCATGCGTCCAGCGTGAGCTTCAACCGAGGTTTCAAGGGTTTTTGCACTAAATACCCAAAGTCTCTCCTTATCTTCAGAATCAACCAGACGATAAATGCTCGGGCAGTTGAAATGATCCCGAAATGACTTCGGTAAGTCATTATCCAGTCTTAACCAAGTCAGGCCCCCATCATCACTTCGAGCCATCGGGCCACTCGGACCCCCATGTCCTATGCTCCAGACCGCGAACATCGTCCGTCCATCCGGCATCAGCAGAGTCGTCGGATGTCCTTGGTAAACCGCATCAGTGCCCGGAGCAATGACTAAATGGCGGGCTGAATCGCTCGACAGATCGACTAGGGGCAGATTGGGAGCATCGATCGTGGCACCAACCGCCGCGATGCTGCTAAATCCACCTAGCAGAAAGAACCATACCGAAGGCTTGAAAGTGAAATTAGAGAGCATGGAGGTGAAGCGTTTTAAGTGGGCTAGCAGTCTTATTTGAAGTTGGGTGATCGATGGCACGAGTCCACCGGCCTAGGGATTACCGAATACTTGGCGATCCACTGAAGGTGGTAATTGTAGGCAGCCGATAAATCTAAATATGGTGGTACGCAGTTGAGACCAGTTGCTTACCAGAAACGTTGCGCCGACTTTCTTGGCCTAGGGTGTAACCGTAAAAAGGATACTGCGATAGGTTTAGGTCCGCCAGAAACACGGTGGCCCCAAGAATGACCTGAAAACAGTGATTGCTCACTCGTTCCTCGGCTAAACTTGACCCGTCCGACTACCGCCCCCCCCGCCACACTTTGCATTAAAATCTGCGGAACCATCGGCATTTGCGCGGTGCTCCTAACTTGAGACCCCGGCGCCGTGACGGGAAAGTCCAAGGCTTGATTTTCGACCGCCAAGTATCAGCGACCGCAGCTAAACCCCGTTCTTAAGGTCAACCAAGAAACTGAAAACAGGACATCTTCGTCTTTCAAAATCGCCGATTTTCCGCTGATCCGATTCGCAGTGGCAATGGGTGTTATTGGCTTCGAATACGGAAATTCCATCGGCTAGGTAATCCCCCACAAACCTTTCGACCGGGATGCAAATCACGTGGTGCTATTCCGGCGATTTTACTATCGGCCAACCAGCCCTCAGCAAAATTGACCCAGCGCCATGCAGATCACAGTCGTCGCCAATGTTTATAGCCGTGCGATCATCTTAGTTAGCCGGCCCACGCTAGTACCCCGCTTGATTTAAGGGCCTAATTTTCTCATCGCGGACGTCTCGATTAGAAGGGAGTAAAGCGGCAATACATTCCCTTCTAGGTCTGAGGATGGGCGAAATTGGGCCAATTTCGAAATGTTCTGCTACCCGTGAGACCGCATTCGAAAAAGGCGTCGGGCGAAGGTTACCACCTCAGCTCCGCAGACTCGCCTGAAATCATCCGTTTCGAAGCCCCCCGCGCAGGTCTACGGGAAACCCACGCCAAAACCGGTTTGAAACGAGCATCGATGGTATAGACTCAATACCAGACGATGATAATCGCGGTCGTCCAAAGAGCAGCTTTCGAATGCCTCGGTCACCGCGACATCCTGACGGATTCCGTCGCAAACCCATACCCAAACTCAAACCAAAATAAACCTGCCCCAATGAAACCACTAATTCACCACCGACTTGAATTGCTTGCCCTGTGCAGCCTGCTCGGAAGCACCCAGCTTTGGGCTCAAGCCGTCTCCACCGAGAATAACGCCGAGAACGACGCCGTGCAAATGTCCGCCTTCGAGGTTTCTACTTCTGAAGACATCGGTTATCAGTCCAACAACGCTGCGGAGGTCACCCGGGTAAACACTCCGTTGGAAAACATTCCCATGAACGTGACGGTGTACAACCAAGAGTTCATCGAGGACCTAGTCGCCACTACCACCTCGGACCTACTCGCCTACGAATCGTCTGCCGTAAAGACCACCGAGAACGACGGGTTCATTTCCCGAGGATTCACCAGCGTCAGCAGCAATTTCCTGAACGGATTCGCACAAACCAGTGGATTCGGTTCGCAACCTCTTGCGAACATTGAACGCGTTGAAATCATCCGCGGACCCGCCGCAGTGCTCTACGGCGCTGGCGGCATTGGCGGCGTTTATAATCGCATTACAAAACGGCCCCGTCCGAACAAGTTCTTTAACTTTCGTACCATCTTCAGCGACGGGGGCTTTCGCAGTGAGTTCGACTACAATCAACCTCTTTCCGCCATGGGCGGCGACAAGCTCATGTTCCGCTTAAACGGTGCGTATGACGACGGAGAGACTTGGTTCGGCCAAATCCGCGAGGAGCAGAGTATCGCGCCCTCGCTCCTGCTCAACTTGACCAAGGATACGCAGATTAACTTCGAGTACTTCTACCAGCACCACAAAAAGCAGGCATCTTGGGAAACTCCGGTTCACAACGGCAATCCCCAAGGCGTTACCACCGGCGACGGCGTGTTTCGCAACATTCCCCGAGACGTCGCCTGGGTCAGTCCTGAGGACTATCGCGACAACAAGCGCCACGTGGCGTCAGTCGATCTCCGCCACTCCTTCAGCTCGAATCTGCAGTTTAGGTCACAGTTTCAGTTTGAATCCAAAGTCCAGGACAACAAAGAGACCTTCGCCGAGTCCGCAAGCATCACCATCCTACAGGATACCGCCCTGATGCCTCGCCGCTGGCGCTATCTGCCGCGCGACACCCATAACTACCACACCCGTAATGAACTAGTCTGGAACGTGGAGACCGGGCCGATCAAACACCGACTCCTCTTCGGCCATGCCTGGGACGAATCCTACGATGACAACTACGATTATCGGTCTCCCGGCAACTACGGCGGCCTGACTGGTGCAGCCCTGACCGGAAACGGCGTGCTGGCGAACAATAGGATCGGCAATCTCTTCAACTATTTCCCGAACCTCACCTACTCCCAATTTCTCGCGGATCCTACCCTCGCTGGATTCAACGTCAACAACATGCTACCCCTAAATCTGCTGAATCGCAGCCTCGAACCGCCCGTGCCGATCAGCGGTCGCCCCGGGTTATTCCTCAACAACCACAACTACACCCATTCGTCGCAAGAGGCGATCTACGTGAATGACGTGTTCTCCTTCGCCGACGACCGGATGTTCGTGATGGCTGGAATTCGTTATCAGGCGTTCGAACGCAATACGATCGGATTCCGTTCCGGCACTTTCCCCGCAACGATCGATCGCCCCAGTGCACCGACCACGACGGTCAAGGACAACCAAACTACCCAAAGTATTGGTGCCGTATGGCACCTCACCGAATCGAAAGTCGCCTCGCTATACGTAAACGCGAACAACACGTTTGAGCCGCAGTTCTCGACCCAACCCGATGGAACCTCGCTCGACCCCGTCACGGGGGAGCAAAAGGAAATCGGTCTGCGTTTCAACCTGAACGATGGTCGCATCAATGCCCTAGTAACCTACTTCGACATCCTGCAGAATGGCGTGCTGGCCAACGATCCTAACCCGGGTCGCGAAGGCTTCAGGATCCAGCTCAACGGCCAGCGCAGCACAGGCTTGGAGGTCAACTTGAACGCTCGCATCACGGATCAGTGGTACGTCTTGGGAGGCTACTCCAACACCGATGCCCGCAACGACCTCACCGGCGTGCCCCAATTCCTGCAACCCAAGCACCGGTTCACGATGTTCAATCGCTACAAGTTCGACCAAGGCAGACTCAAGGGCCTCAGCCTGAGTCTGGGAACAGCCTTTACGGGAGAACGCCCGCTGCAAACGACCAATACACGCGGCGAGCCTGACTGGGGGCCCCTGCCCAGCTACTGGAAAGTCGACGCTATTGCCGCGTATCGCTTCAAAATCGGCGAGCACGACTACAATGCATCGATCAAGATTAACAACGTGTTCGACAATCAGGACATCTACTTCGTCGCCCAAAACCATCGCTTCACTGTCGATCCCGGCCGCGACTGGCAATTTGTACTCGGAGTGAAATTCTAACGCCGCAACGCAATCACTCAACCAGCAAAACGGACGGGGTCGGACACGCAGTGTGCTCGACCCCGTCCGTTTCCCGTCTGCCCCCGGCCATGTTCTCCAAATTCTTCGCTTTCCACTCCCGGATGTTTCATTTCAACTCCGCCCTCCGACTGGCCGTTGCCCTTGGGGCAAACGCGTCGCTTTCCGCCGCCGACTCGATCTCTTATACTGGTGATGTCACTGACGTCCGGGTAATTCGCGATATGTCCAGTCATCCCGGTTCATCCGAGCTATGGGAACCCTATCTGGCCCAATGGCAGGGGAAACATCTGGTGGCCGCATTCGGGGTGAAAATCCCCGGCAAGACCGATATGGGAGACATCGTCGCCTCTGTCTCCACCAACGACGGAGATACGTGGAGCTACCCCGTGAAGATATTCGACCACCAGCAACGTCACGGGACCCTGCAATTTGCCTACGCAAATGCCATTCTCTACAAGAATCCCGACCAAGATGTCATGTGGGCCTTTGCCATGCGCTGCCCGATGAACTACCGGCACAGTGAAGATGCCCAGCTGGTGGGAGCCTATAGCGCCGATGGAGGCCGCTCGTGGATTCCGGTGGAAATGTCTATGAGTTACACGGGACCCCTCATTGTCGTGGCGGGCATCCAGCGTGTTGTGGAGAACGGAGTGCCCCGCTACCTCATCCCCGCGCACCGCAACACCCGGCGAAACGATCCCCGAGGTAGCCGCGACCAGTTCGTGCTGAGTAGCACCAGTCTCATGGAATGGAAACTCGAGTCCTTCGTGCCTCAGCCACCCTCCGGTCCGATCTTCCTACACGAGGGATCTATCGCGCCCGGCGAGCATCTTGGGGAACTGAAGATGGTGATGCGGACGGCCAATTTTGAAAACGAGAGCCTCACGACGAACCCTCCACGCGCCTACTCCACCGTAAGTCACGACTTCGGCCGCAACTGGTCGCCCGCCGAGGAGGAACCCGATCTCTGGAACGCTAAAGCCAAGGCCTTCTACGGCCGCATGAACGATGGCACGGAATACTACGTCTACAACGACGGGCCCGCTTCGACCGCGTCCGGGGGCCGCATGGCGTTGCGTTACAAGCTGCGCCGGGCCGACGAAACCTGGGGGCCAGAGCAAACGTTCTTCGACTCCGGCACCCACAACTCTTACCCTACTTTGATTGAAATCGCCCCGGGCGAGTTCCGCGCCGTCTGGGACTCCGGCACATCAGAGCGCACGCGTACTCATATCTCCTTCGGTAAATTCCGAATCCCTGTCCGGCCATGAATCCAGTCCAACTTCGCGAGGCTCTAATCACTGGCGCCCCCGTCTTCGGTACTTTGATCGTTTCGCCTTCTCCGCGCTGGCCCGAAGTCGTGGCGACCTGTGGACTGGATTTCGTCTTCATCGACACCGAGCACATCGCCATCGACCGCGCCCAGTTATCTTGGATGTGCCAGACCTACCGTGCGCTTGGTCTTCCGCCCATCGTGCGGATTTCTTCCCCCGATCCCTACTTGGCCACCATGGCTTTAGACGGTGGGGCCGCCGGCATCGTTGCACCGTATGTCGAGTCCCCCGCCGAGGTTCGCACCTTGCGAGGTGCCGTGAAGATGCGACCCGTGAAAGGCCGCAAACTCGGACGCCTACTCGCAGGAGAACCGCCTGAGCCCGCGCTCAGCGGTTTGTTTAAAAAGAGTGCCGAGGAAAATCTACTCTTCATCAATATCGAAAGCCTGCCTGCGATTGAGGCCCTCGATACCATCCTTGCCGAGCCCGGCATCGACGCCCTCCAGATCGGTCCCCACGACCTCTCCTGCAGTCTGGGCTCACCTGAATGCTATGACTCGACGGAGTTTCTGGATGCGTGTGGGACCATCTTTAAGAAAGCTCGAGCGGCTGGCGTGGGGGCCGGAATCCATTTTTGGGGCACGCCGGAAGATGCAATCCGGTTTCAAGAGTTAGGTGCCAACCTGATCATTCACAGTGCGGATATTTCGCTTTTTCAAAAGCATCTCCGCCTGGAGATCGCCGCGATAAAATGTGGCGCAGGAATCGCCTCGGCAAACAACCGAGTGGTTGATTTCCCGATTGTCTGACCAACCCGGTGTTCCGCTCCCTCGGGGCTAGATCTTCTGCCTCACTCGGTGCATTCGCACTCAAGGTCAAAAGCCTCGGGTCGTCATCTTAAAACTTGAAGTTACTATGACTTACCTAGGCCCATTCGGTGATCAGCAACGGATTTTAGGTCTGTTCCGCGAGCAACGCCGATAGTCTAATTTTGAATACAATCATCCGACACTCCTCGTGTTTGCCGTCAGCGACGACCGGGACGTGGGCGTCGCCCGGAAAAAGCAGCGCAAAACAACCCGGCCGCATCGGCAGCGGAACCGGCGCGACGGTGTCCGGCCGATAAAACAACTGTACGTCCCTTTCGGCATCGTAATCGCATCGCGACTTCAATTCCGCGATCGGATACCAGTCGATAAATTCGCCGCCGGCCACGCAGTATTGAAGATCCACATACGTCCGATGCGCTTCCGGATCATCCCGTTGGGCTCGCGACAGAGGTTTCCGTTGCTGCACCATCACATACATGTCGTCGCCCCAAAGATCGACGCGCCCCAGTGCGTGCGCGAGACCCGGGCCACGGGCCCAAGCCAACGCTTGTTGAACCAGGGCAGATCCTTGCACAACAGGGTTTAAGCCCACGGTGGTTTCAGTTTCGTAAATCATAAATTGACGCAGTTGGCCGGTGTGCCCGCCAAAAATTGGCGGAGATTATTCACGGCGATTGACATGAGACGTTGGCGCGCGGCTTGAGTCGCCCACGCAATGTGTGGCGTGATCACACAATTGCGCGCGGCCAGCAGAGGATTGTTGGCGTCTGGGGGTTCGGTCGAGAGCACATCTAATCCCGCTCCGGCAATCACCCCTCGATCTAATGCATCCGCCAGCGCGGCTTCGTCCAGCAACGGCCCCCGACCGGTGTTGATCAGAAAGGCCGTGGGTTTCATCCGAGCCAACCGCGCGGCGTTGATGATCCCCTTGGTCTCCGGTGTTAGAGGACAATGCAGACTCACTACGTCTGCTTCGGCCAAGAGTTCATCAAGCTCGCGCCAGCTCACCCCGGTCGGCGGCACCCGACTGGCGTCGCGAGTCGTGGCAATCACCTTCATCCCAAAACCGTGAGCGATCCGCGCCGTAGCCCGACCGATGGTGCCCAAGCCCACAATGCCCAACGTTGTACCATGCAATTCACGCAGGGGATGTTGCCAGTAACAGAAATCCAGTGACGCCACCCAGTCGCCGGCCCGGACCGAAGCGGCGTGATCGGCCACTCGTTGCGTAAAATTTAAAAGGTGCGCGAACGCCATCTGCGCCACCGACTCTGGGCCATAGTCCGGCACATTGCAGACTGGAATACCCCGATCCTTCGCGGCCTCTACATCCACCACATTGAACCCCGCCGCGAGTACGCCGACGAACTGTAGCCTGTCCGCTCTCGAGATGGTTTCGGGGGGCAGAACCACCTTGTTGGTGAAGACAATCTCGGCGTCGCGAATTCGAACTGCGACCTCAGTCGGCGAGCTGCGATCATAGACCGTCAAACTTCCCAGTTTCTCCAGTTCGGTCCAACTCAGGTCTCCGGGATTAAGAGTGTAGCCATCCAATACTACAATCCGCCTCACCACTCGCCTTTCCGATTAAATTTCGCTTTGGCCGCCACGCCAAACGCGCTTCCCGCTGCATCAATATTAGCTCTGATAGCTTCGAGTGACATCCCTGCCCCCCCGCGCGCGGCCGGAATCACCGTGTTGCATTCATTCTGGTCCATGAACACCGACGCTTCCAGCAAGCGATCTTCGTCCTCGGCCGGGATCGCCAAGAATCCGTGCTTGTCCGCGTGGATGAGCTGGCCCGGATTAATCGTGCGGCCAAACACTTCCACGGACTCACCCCACGCCACCGGCACACTGTAGCCATGGCCTACACACAGTCCGCGCGCGAGGGCCTTGAACCCGGCGTTACGCATCTCATCGAGATCGCGAATTCCGCCATCGGTGATCGTGCCGACACAACCCAAGGCCCGGTGGATGTTGCTGTTCACTTCGCCCCAAAACGCGCCCGCCATCAGCGGCTTGTCCATGTCCTGCACGCACACAATTTTCGGACCCGGCACGCTGGCAACGTAGCGACGGTAGTCGCTCCAAGCCGAGGGATTCGCCGCCACGTGTTTTTTATTCGAAGGCTCAAAACGCACCGTCACCGCCCGGCCCACCATGGGACCCATTTCCGGCATGAAGTCAGTGACCGGTTCGCGATTAAACCCATCCCGGCTGATGTCGGCCGAGGTGATTTGTTCCCATCCGTTGAAGATGGTTGGAGTGTTCCAACGTTTTAGCTGGAGCAGGGTTGCGTGGTCGATGGACATAATAATTGGGCGGGAAAAGGGAGTGCCGATTTCAATCCAACAATTTGAGCTCATCCTCCCCGTGCAATTTCCGAATACTGGTATGAACTTTGGACCATGGCAAAGGAGTGATCCCTGGCTTCCTGCCTGTCGCTACACCGAATCCTTTGGCGTCTGCAACTCCCCGTAACCAACTCTATCTGGGTCGGATTATCAGGTTGGCCTCGGTATGGACCGATCATCGTCAATCTCGGCTGCTGTCACGCCCTGATGTAAAGGCCCACTACTCGGATACCAGTTGGTTAAGTGGTTGATCCTGAGGAGACAACTGATCCGCTCCATCCGTCAGCCATTCCAAGTTGAACGACAGCACACTCATCGCCTGATTCTTGAAGTGGTTGTTATCCCAGCCTTTGATAGACCCGCCCTCATAGAGCACGTGAATCATACCGTTCGGCGTCACCGCCAGATCGGAGTAGCCGGCGATTCCCGGATCGAGTACTTTGGCAACAGGCCACGTATGGCCTTCATCATAACTCATGCGAAGCGTGAGATTGGTGCGATGCCGGTTGGGCGCGGAGCGCGGCGTGGAGGGACGACCCGCGACCCACGGATCGTGCCGACTGTCGGGATTGCAAAAAAGAATGCGGTTCTTCGACTGCAGCGGTTGGATCGAATAGCGCACCATGCTGCCAAAACAAATCGGCTCAAAAAACGCATCGTGAAAATACGGCTCCGACCAGTTCGTCGCACCATCGGGACTGGTCGTGATCAACCTTCGATAATTGATCGATTCATTGCGCGAGTTGAACATGACCCGGCCATCGGCCAATTGCACCACGGCGGTCTCGTTCGGAATCACCGAAACCTCGTTGTCGGGGATCGCCACATCGCCCATCTGCCAAGTGCGACCATGGTCGTCGCTGTAGACGGAAACGACAATGGAGGGACGGTGACTGCGGTTCGCTTTGGGCCCATCTCCTCCGGAGCCGTCCGACATCCAAAACGGCACCACCAGACGACCATTCGTCATTTGGATACCGTGTCCCGGCCCTGGTGCCACCACCACCCAAGGATAACGCGACCTGAAGGCGGTCAGTACCGCGGTTAATTCGACGGGGTCGTTCCACGTCTGCCCACTGTCGGACGATTTTATGCTGAATACTCGGTCGTAGTTAATCTGATAAAGCAGATGGACCTCGCCGGTGCGATAATCCGTGATGGGCATCGCGTTGTCGCAGGACGCATCACCGTTCGCCACCACGATTTGCATGGGCGTCCACGTGAGCCCGCCGTCCGTACTGCGCCGCAGTACTATGTTGATGGGATCCCAATCCCCACCCTTGCCTTTCCGCGCGGCAGCGAACGCCAACAAGGTCCCGTCCTTTGAGGCTACCATCGATGCGATGCGAAAAGTAAAGAAGTCATGATCGCCTGATTCGAACAGCGTCGCACGGCGCGACCACGGTTCCGCTCCGCTAATCCCCACGAGGGTCAAACTGATGGAAGCGAGGAGGAAAATGCGCTTAAAGTTGGTCATTCGGAAAGTTTGAGTCCCAACGCTGCACCCGCCAACTCCGTTCTGCTGGATCAGACTCTGAACCACTGTTCATCGACAAAAGTCAGATCCGGCGAATTCAAATGATAGGCGATACGGTCGAGTGGTTCAGCCTTTGTCTCTGTGGCTTCGTCTTCCAGCGTTTAGGTAATGGGTTTAGATTGTTACCCCATCCCCTTGCCGCAGATCAAACTCGTGTGTGGCCCTAGCCGCTTGAAATTTCGAGACCTCCCTTTTCTCCGAACCTTCATATCCGTCACAAATTTACAGTCCGTAATCTCACCGAAAGAATTTCCTCTCGTGGACAACCGCTTGGTACTTAAACTATACCAGTTGTTCACGTTTGAGTGTTTGAATTCAGATCTTTCTGATCGCGTTTCAACTGCTCTACATGTCCTCACATCCCACTTCCTCTCCTCTCCCCGTTCCAACTAGCCGCGTTAGGCAGCGTTGGGCTAACGACCAACTTGCTGTGGGTATTCTGGTTAAATCCATCGATCCGGTTCACACGGAGATCCTTTCCTCTCTGGGGTTTGATTTTTTGTGGATCGACCTCGAACACAGCGACAAGAGCGTGGAAACCTTCGCCCATCTCAGCCGCGCCGCCCGACTGGGGGACGTCGACATTATGGCTCGACCCGCCCGCTGGGAATACATGCGTATGGGCCGCCTGCTCGAAGCCGGCGCCCATGGCATACTATATCCGCGCTGTGAATCCGCCGACGAGGCCCGGGAGGTCGTGCGCTGGGCCAAATTCTATCCCGAGGGCGAACGGGGGTTTGACGGTGGTAGCGCCGATGCCAATTACGGTCAATATCCGGCGGGTGACTACGTCGCTCAAGCCAACGCCACTACATGGATCGCGGCCCAAATTGAATCACCTCGCGCCCTCGCAACCGTGGATGAAATTGCCGCCGTTCCCGGCGTCGATTGCCTGTTTTTTGGTCCAGGTGATTATTCCAATCTGACCGGTCTCCCGGGTCAGGTGCGCCATCCCAGTGTCCTTGCTGCCGCCAAAACCACCGCTGAGACCGCCCACCGGGCCGGCAAAATTTTCGGCACGCTAGTCTTCGACGAGGAACACGCCCGCTATATGCGCGATCTGGGCGCCAAGCTGCTCGTCCACGGTGCGGACTCTCTGATGCTAAAAGGGGCCTGCCAGCGGGTGCTCGATTTCTACCAATCGCTTTCTGGGTAATCCGCCCCTACTTTGCTTCCCCCAAATCGAGGCAGGCGGAATAATTAATTACGCCGAGGTCGCATCGAGGGTCTTCCCGTCGATCGCACAAATTGACATTTGCTGATTCCTGTCCGCCGCACTTCACTGTTTGGTGGTCTACTTTCCCTACCGGTCCCGTCATGTATACCCTGAATCGCAACTCGCTCACGCAAGAAGCCTACAAAGCCTTGGTCCAAGGCGTGCAAGAGGGACTATGGCATGACTACCTCCCGGGTGAACGAGGACTTTCCGAAAAGTTCGGCATCAGTCGCCTAACGCTACGGGCCGCCCTCCGCCGCATGGAGGACGAGGGTATTTTGGAAGTCACGCCAGGCCGGCGACGACGCATCCGGATGTCCATCGGTCGCACGCCGGCTCCTACCCGTCGCGCTGCGATCGCCTACCTGTGCCCGGAGCCGAGGTTGGAACTACCCGGTTATGATTTTCGCGCCACCTCCCTCATCGAATCCGATTTGCACCGGCACGAAGCTGAATTTCAGGTCGTCTGCCGCCCAAGTGTTTTTAGCCGCTCACCCGAAATCGCACTGCAAAACCTCGTGCAAGAATATGCCGTTGATTGCTGGATTCTACAGCGATCCACCATCGAAACTCAAAAATGGTTTGAAATCCACAACGTGCCTGTGGTTCTCGCCGGGAGTGCCTTCGCCGGCGTCCAACTGCCTCACGTTGACTTGGACAACGCCGCCGTTTGCCGCCACGCCGTAGGTCGATTGGTTGCGACCGGAAGGCGACAGCTCTGTTATCTGGCCGATGATGTCATTCGGGCGGGAGACTTGCGCTCCCAAGAAGGATTTTTGAATGGCCTGCTCGCCGCTCCCGACGCCGACGGTCGCATCGTACTCACCGCCGGCACTACCGAAGCCGTCCGGCAAAAAGTATCAGCCCTGATGGCATCCGTCCACCCTCCTGACGGGTTTCTCGTTGATCGCAGTCGTCAAGCCTACACCGTGCTCGGTCACATCCTGCAGTCCGGCCTCAAGGTCCCCGGAGATGTATCGATCATCTGTCGAACTGAGAGCGTCGATTTTCCAGCAATGGTGCCGTCGATTGCCCACTACTCTCGCAACCTCGGCAATGTGGCCAAACGGATTGCCGAGCTAGCGCTCAAGTGCGCCCGCGGAGAGCCGGTCGATCGAACAGGTCACCTGCTGTTCCCCGATTTCATCCCCGGCGAAAGTCTTTAGCGAGTCGCCTCAAAATCCAAGGTAGCAGAGAAACCATCTCAACTTCTGACCGCCTTTTTCGGTTGTGGGTAGTGAAAACTCATAACGCCTTAAAATCCGTCCGAATTCTATAGGATTGCAGCTCTCCGGGCTCGACCCATGCGAAACCACGCTGACCGCACTGTAGTCTTACTTCGAATACCTAGCAACGTTTCTGATCGGCAATGCTTCTCAGAAGTTCAACCCCTTCCTTCGGTCCACCCAGCACGGAAGTGCGTTCTCGTTTGATCAACGAACTTAAAGTCCGTGCCGCAAACTTAGCTCAACAATCAGGCAGCCTTACGCACGTATCGGTGATGCAATCCACCGACCTTGGGAAACTCGCAAATCTTGCCCTGCTCAACAGCCTCGACCGGCCTCGAAATCGGACAATCTTGATCCAATGATCGATGAGTTCGATCCTGGTCGTAATACTTGAGGTAGTCCCGGATCACCCGACGCAAATGCTGTTCATTCATGATGATTATATGGTCCCGACACTCCCGTCGCAGGGTGCCAATCAACCGTTCCACGTAGGAATTTTGCCAAGGCGACCGCGGAGCGATGAGCTTTTCTTCCATCCCCAAACCTGCGACTCGGCGGCGGAATTCCTCACCGAAAATTCCGTCCCGATCTCGCAGTAGAAATTGCGGTGCCGTTTCCAATTGAATTGCGTTCACCAGCTCTGGCCCGGTCCCAATTGCCGCCGGCGACTCGGTGACAGAGAAATGCACGACCTTGCGGCGCCCAATCAACACGACCGTCGTTTTTCGACGTTTCAGGCAATTCGCTATCCGATATTGGGGTAATAAATAGGTCGGAAAACTCGGGAAAAATGCGGTGCACCAAACCTTCGCGATTTGAATGGTGAATCAAATCAATGATCAAGTTCGCTGTTTTTCCTGGCCAACAAAAACCTGTAACGCGAAACATCCCAACACTCGGTCAAATGTAAAAACACATATCTATCCCTGAATAAACAATTTATACATTCCACTCCGCATGCCAATTCCATTTCGCTTCTGTTTCAACGTGGCTGCCCTTTCTGGATGTGAAATTAACGACCGTCGGGTCTAAAAAATCAGCCCAAAGTCCTGCTTATGGCACGAGTCGTTTCCACGACCTCAACCCTCAGATTCAACCGCGTGGCCCCTGTTTGGATAGGTTATGAGGACGAATCCGTGTGAGATCCGTGTGAGGCCCTAGCTTCTCCTATGAAATTGGTACCCCCACGGGGAATCGAACCCCGGTCTGGTCCGTGAGAGGGACCTGTCCTAACCGCTAGACGATGAGGGCGTAAAACGGAGCTGCGGACGTTCAGTAGTCTCGAAGGCCGTTGCAAGTCAATTTTAGTCGTTTAATTGACGGTCCTCGGATCCTCCGCCGCCCCCCCCTCACCCCGAAAGCCCCACAAATAATAGCCTCCCCGCTACCGTTTCCTGTTGAGTGAGGGCGTTGCTCGACGAGGCCCGTTCCGCGTGCCCTTCCGCCCCGCCTCTCCCTCCCGCCGGGTAACGTCGGATGACGGCCCTACCCCCGGGGCGATTTCCAATAGTCACCCTGCCTGCAGATCGACCGGCTTTTGCGGTCCTCTGCGAATCCCTTTCGTGTGCTGCGACCTTTGCGCTAAAATCGCCCTATCACCCCGCTATCCCCTCCCTTTATTACGATTCCGTAGACAACAACTCCGCCTCGCCATCCGGCTTGAGCAGTTCGCGCGCTTCTCCAATCACTCGCTCCCAATCAAATGCGGGCCCGGGATCGATCTTGTTGGTCTGAATATGGGAGTGACCAATAATTCCTTGAAACGCCTTGAACTCGGCCGTCGAAAGCGTCGTCTCTCTCACGTTTCCGCCGGCATCTCGCGGAAAATCGCACGCAATATTCGGAAACACCGCACACAACGATGCCGTCAGTTTAGCCAACGCGGCATACTGCTCTTCCGTAAAGTCATACTGGAAAAGCTCCGCTCCATTCACCTTCCCGGTCACTATTTCAGCTCGCGCCGGTCGTCCTTCAAAATCCGCCGTCCGCACCCGCTCCGGGCGCGCGTGAGCTGGGATCGTTAACCGCGTCACCCCCGCTTCATCGGTCTCATACCACTCCCGCAAAGGCTCGGCATCGGGGTTCTCGTAGGCGCCAATATTGGCAATCTCAATGCCGATCGATCGACTGTTGGCCACCGTGGCATGCCAGGCTCTTTCCTTCAAATCGAGCGTCTGGTAAATTGTGCCGTCCACATCGAGCATGAAGTGAATGCTTAACCCCCGATCATCGTGCAGCCGCTTAAAACATTGGGCACTCGTGCCACTCACATCGTAGTGCAACACGAACTGATCCACCACCCGCTGTAGCGTCGGTAAGTCCCAGCCGCCGCCGCGCACCCGCTCCTGCTCTGCCTTCGTTAACACCGCCGCTCGCATCCCATAACGGTTCGGCGAATCAAGTCGCACCCCGTCATCCCTCGTCTCATCCCATCCCGCGCGATCCAGTGCACTAAATAGGCGCTCCACCCGGTAGCCATCATAACCGTCCTCGTCCATCCACAGCACCACCGGAGTCCCCGTTCGAAAGAGCTTCCCGGCCACAACGATCTCATCCCCGTAACGCGGTAGTGGAGTCCCCGGCACGACCCGCGCCATCACCATGGACGGTGCCCCTTCCTCCAAATTCACGTCAATCTCCTCGACGATGGCGACTTCAGCTTGAGTCAAGACCTCCGATAGGCTCGATGCCTCCCGGTTTGCCTCGCGCTGCACCGATTGGCACCCCCCGCCAAACGTCACCAAACCCGCCGCCAACAGCAGAAATTTGACCCGCGTTTTAGACCACCGATTCACCATGCCCACATGCCATGCGCCAACTTTGACCAACGCAAGTCTGCCCGCGCATCAACCTCGACCTAGCAACCAATCCCATAAACCCGCCCACCCGAGTGCCTTTTCACGGTGAGTTCGAAATCCCTGCCAATAGGCCGCATGGTCCGCGACCGTCATAATACCCACCGGCCCCTCAAAAATACCTCCACTCATTCGCTCATCGAGCACGCGAACCGCCAACACATTACCTTCCGCCTTCAACAACGAACCCGCGAATTCGTAAGCCCGTCGTTTCTGCCAGTCTTCCGTATCAGGGTCATCATCTCCCGTTTTCCCGATGAATCCCCCGTTTAAGTAAACTTCGTCGCAGTCATCGATTTTACCCAGCATCAGCACTAGGTCATCGCTCATCGGCCCCAAATCAAACCGCTTCCGATACCACGCATGACCATTGAAATCTTGCATGCCTTGGCGGTCCCAATAACCCGGCACGATTAGCGGCTCAAAGTCTTTCGCCTCCGCAATCTGCGCCGGGAAGGTCGAATCATCGATCCGGCTGATCTCCCACCAGCCCATCAGATCGATCAACGGCGCCGGTAAATTCAGGGCGTAGATCGCCATTCCCGTATTTGCTAAGCCTCCATAGCCCTCCGGATCATAAACCCGGATGGCTAACACGTTGTCTGCATCTTCCCGCAGCAGTGTCTCCGGCACGCGGTAAACTCGGTGCGTGTCCCACGCGTTATCAACCTCCGGCGGCATTCGGCCCGTCCCGCCAATTTTCACGCCATTGAGAAACACTTCGTCGATATCGTTAATTCGACCCATTCGCAGATGCAGTGCCCGGCCCTCCGCTCCCCCCGCCCAATCAAACCTCTGCCGATACCACGCAAAGCCGTCATAGCCTTCGTATCCATTATCTTCCCACAGATCTCCGGCGGCCATTTTTTCCCACGCCGAGTCATCAAAATCTCGCTCCGCGTAACTCAAATCGTCCCCCGTCGTGAAGGCCCATGTTTCATCAAACGCGACGATCTCATCACTCGAACGTCGATCGTAAAAACCACTGATCGTCGCCTCCCAGCGGGTGCCTCCACCTTGCGGCGCCCGCTGCCCATCGTCCTCACGATTGAAGATCGTCGTAAACAACCCCGTGAACACTGCCACGACCGCCCCAATCGCACCCACTACCGCAGGCGTTTCTTTTCCGTCTTTCTTTTTCTTACATTTCAACTTCATAACTCTATCTTTCTTTGCTCGTTTCACCCCATTAAGGGGCGGAATTTTGATCGGCCGACGCGTTGCCCGTCGGGTTCGGTTTCCCTCCTTTTCGGCGGCGCACCGCATCACGCAGCAGGTATTCAAGCTGACTGTTTACGCTCCTCATTTCCTGCTGGGCCCACTGATCGAGTTCGGCCCACAATTTGGGGTCGATTCGCAGCAGAAATGATTTTTTACCCGGACTCGCCATGGAACTATTATGTCGTCGCGTTCGTTAAATCAGGGCTGCCACGTCTGCAGACCAAACGGACTGGTGAGCGGACCAATCACCGTTTCAGGACTTCCGTTCGGCGGCAGCATGGCGAGACGCCAAGTCAGCGCCGAAACACTAAACAAGACTCCGACCAACAAGACGGTCATAAGTCCCCGTTTTGCCAAAAGGACCAACGGGGGACGAGGTAAAGGAGCGACGTTAATCATTGGTTCGAACCCAGTCACTTTATTACGTGTAGAGTGTGCCGGCATTCACCATCGGATGCACCTCGGATTCACTACATAATACGACGAGCAGATTACTGGTCATCGCCGCCCGGCGCTCGGGATCGAGGTCGACTAGCCCCTTGCTCTCCAGTTCGCCCAAAGCCATCTCCACCATGCCGACCGCACCTTGCACGATCTTTGATCGTGCGGCAATAATCGCCTCAGCTTGTTGACGACGCAGCATCACTTGCGCGATCTCCGGCGCATAGGCCAGATGAGTCAATCGAGCCTCTTGAACTTCGACGCCCGCCTTACCTAGGCGCTCCTGCAATTCAGACTGCAACGCTTCATTCACTACGTCGGTCGAGGCGCGTAAAGTGACCTCTCCTTCGCCGTCATTGTCATCATAAGCATACCTCGTTGCGAGGTGCCGCACCGCAGATTCGCTCTGCACTTCGACGTAGTGCTCGTATTGATCCACATCAAAGCTCGCCTGCGCGGTATCCCGCACGCGCCACACGACTACCGTCGCGATCTCAATCGGGTTTCCCCGCTTGTCATTCACCTTCAGTTTGTCGCCATTAAGATTCCGGGATCGTAGCGAGATCTTTTCCTTTTTCAAAAAAGGATTGGCCCAGAAAAATCCGCTGTCGCGCACCGTGCCTTTATAAGCACCGAACAGGATCAACACGCGGGCTTCATTAGGTTGTAGCGTGAAGAACCCGATCGAAACGAGGACCGAACTGGGCACCATAAACACGCCCAATATCGCCAACAGCGGCACTTGCTTCACCCCGGCCGCAATAAGGAGCACCACGGCCGACACATACATGAGGATATTAATGATGAGGTAGAGCCAACCGCTGCTAGCCGACACGCGGCGCTCCTGGTTGGTGGAGGAGCTATAAGTTTCTTTTTTCATAATTTATTGGATGATTCCAAAGTGATATCACTTTGGAATCACGTTAGTCAAGCCATTCGGTCAAAAAATCCGCTCGGCCCAATCCCAAGGTAGAGCCGGACCGCTCGGTCGTTCGCCCCCCCCTCCGCCCGGACAACTTTAACTTGAATCCTCTTCCCCCCACCGCTGCGCCCGCTTCACTCCCCGCGACCAATCACGCTTGAGCTTTTCCAGCTCCCCCGCTGAACGTTGGCGTAAAAACAGGGTATCCATTTCCCAGTTACCTTCGATTTCCGCGCGACTCTGCCAAAATTCCACGCCCGCCCCCCGCGGTCCGTCTGCATCGCCGCGATCAGATCCATGCTCTGCAACGCAATACTCTCGAGCACCGCCCGGAAATTATGCGCCCGCGTCGTGCCCCGGGTCAGCCCCAACAACGTTCCCCGAGCAACGGATCCCGATACGGTGTCCCCACTCCCGTCAACGCCGGCACCACCACCGCGTCGCCCGCATCCGGCACCGTCGCCGCCAGCGCACTGAGCTCTTCCGTCGATTCCTCTAACTCCAACTCATGCCGCGCCCACTGCACCGCCGCACCAGCCACGAAAACCGCCCCCTCCGGCGCGTAGTAACGCTGCCCGTTCAATTGCCATGCCACGGTTGTGCGCAGATTATGCTGCGACCGCACCATCTCCGGGCCCGTCTGCATGAGCAAAAAACAACCTGTCGCGTAAGTATGCTTGGCCATCCCCGGCGTGAAACATGCTTGGCCAAAAAGCGCCGCATGCTGGTCTCCTGCGATCCCATAAATCGGAGCACCCGCTGCCGGTCAACCACTCGCCACTTGGCCGCCCCCCCCACACAGAGTCCCGCGCCTTCGGCAACATCTTCCTTGGCGCGCCCAACAACTCCAACCCCGTCTCGTCCCAGTCCCCTTCCGCGACAGTTTAATGCAGTGTCCGCGATGCGTTAATCGCATCCGTCGCGTGCACGGTTGGTCTGGTGAGTTCCCACAACAGCCACGAATCAATGGTTTCCGCCAACACGACAACCGCTTCGGCTCTCTCTTTAAGACCGGCGATTTCACGAAGAAGCCACGCCAACTTTGAACCCGTAAAATAGGGATCCAGTCCTAAACCCGTTCGCCCCGACATCTCCTCTTTTCCTTTTTGCGTTCTCTGCGTTCTCTTGCGGCCAAAATCACCCCAGTCCCGGTTCCGGTGCCTCGGCTCTCCGTTCTCCTCGCTTCCTTTTGTCGAACCTTTCCCTGCCCCTCGAGTGACTCCTTATGGTCAACTTTTCCGGGTAACACCACCTCTCCGCCGACCGTTCCAGTATCCCGCCCCGAGTGCCCCATCGCTCCGCGCCTTGGCGTTATAGAAACCACCCTGCAGCGGCCAAAGCATGAGCGACGGAGGAAACCCTGCCCACCGCGGATGCACGACGGAGGAAACCCTGCCCACCGCGGATGCACGGCGCGTCAACTCTAGGTACGATTCGCTGTTACCTGTCACACTCGACCTATCCCGGCCTTTCTATCCTCCCGCCATCGCCGCTGTCTCGAAAATGGGATTCCCGCTTCCCGTGCCCGTGGCAACCAATTATTTATCCCCTCCCACCGTAAAACGATTATTTCCTTATAATCCATTACAACAACGACTTATAGTTTATTTCATAAGTTGGCACGCGGAATGCATAAGTCACGGCATGAACAATAACATCCTCCCCCATACTCTCAAATACATCGCTCTTCTTTCCGTCGCCGGCGCCTCGGTTGCCTCTGCCGCTGAAACCGCTGGAATCAACGTTTCCTCCACTTGGGGCTACGAACTTCCCTTCATCGCCTTCACCGCCGCGCTGGTGCTGCTGACCGTCGTCACCGACTACAGCCGCTCCCTGCGCTCCTCCTTTGAGCCCCAAACCAGCAAGGCCGTCATGCTTCCCGCCAACCGAGTGTTTGGTTCCGTTGCCACTGCCGCTCCCGCTCGTCGCATCCGCCGCATCCGCCGCGTTCGTCACCAACTCGTTCTCCGCTAAGCCGCTTCGTCTCCCCGACTCCTTCAACTCCCTGAAAGCTCTTTGCCATGAAACATTCTCTCAAATACATCGCGCATTTCTCCGTCGTCGGCACTTCCGTTGCCACTGCCTCTGAAACCGCCGGAATGGAAATCTCCTCCGCCTGGAGTCACCACCTTCCCCTCATTGTTTTCATCGCCGCTCTCCTGCTGCTCACTGTCATCACCGACTACAGTCGTTCCCTGCGACACTCCTTCGAACTCCGCTCCGCCCCCCCCCGGCTTCCTGCCCATGAAGCCTTCCGGTCCGTTTCCGCCTCCGCCTCAACTCCGCCCCGTCGCACTGCCCGCGTTGATCACCAACTTCGTAGCGCCTGGGTCACTCCGGTCGCTTGACACCTCCATCCCCTCCTAGGTCACTAAAGCCATGCTCGATTCTGCACCCCGCATTCTCATTGCCGACGATCAACCAGACGTGCTTGAAGCCCTCAAGCTCCTGCTCAAAATCGAGGGTTACCAAATCGATGCCGTCAAATCCCCCGCCGCCGTCATCAGAGCCGTGGAGTCTCGCGATTTTTCCATGGTCCTGATCGACCTTAACTACGCTCGCGATACCACTTCCGGCCAGGAAGGCCTCGACCTCCTCGCCAAACTTCAAAATATTGATTCCCAGCTGCCCGTGGTCGTCATGACCGCTTGGGCCAGCGTCGAAATCGCCGTCGAAGCCATGCGCCGCGGGGCCAAAGACTTTATCACCAAACCTTGGGATAACCCCCGACTCCTTGCCATCGTGCGCAACCAAGTCGAACTCGGCAGCACCGTCCGCGCCTACCGCCGACTCGAGCAAGAAAACCAACTCCTACGCGGTAAAGAATCCGGCCCCACTCTGATCGCTGAGTCCGTCGCCATGCGACCCGTGCTCGATATGATTTCCCGCGTCGGCCCATCCGACGCCAATATTCTCATCACCGGCGAAAATGGCACCGGTAAAGGCATCGTCGCCCAAGCCCTGCACGCCGTCTCCCATCGCGACAAGAAACCCTTCATTTCGGTCAATATGGGCGGACTCCCCGAGGGCATCTTCGAAAGCGAACTCTTCGGCCACGTCCGGGGGGCCTTTACCGATGCCAAAGTCGATCGCGCCGGTCGCTTCGAACTCGCCGACGGCGGCACCTTGTTCATGGACGAGATCGGTAATATCCCCCTCTCCCAACAAGCCAAAATCCTACGCACGCTCGAAACCGGCGAGTTCGAACGCGTTGGTTCATCCCGCACTTTTCAGGCCAACGTCCGTCTCGTTTCCGCCACCAACTCCGATCTTCAACAACAGGTCGCCGAAGGCAAATTTCGTCAGGATCTACTTTTCCGCCTCAACACCATCCACCTCCACCTGCCGCCCTTGCGCGAGCGTCGCGAGGACATCGATTTACTCGCTCAGTTTTTCCTCAAGAATCACGTCAAACGGTATGGCAAAGCCATCACGGGGTTTGACGAATCTGCCGTCGAAGCCATGCGAACCTACCCTTGGCCCGGCAATGTACGTGAACTCGATCACTCCGTCGAACGCGGTTGCCTCATGGCTCAAGGTAAGGTCATCCGCGCCGTCGACCTCGGGCTCAATGCGGGAAATTCCACTCCGCAGATCGAGGACATGAGCATCGAAGAAGTGGAAGCCTACCTCATCAAAAAAACTCTCGCCCGCTGCGACGGTAACGCCCGGAAAGCCGCCGAAGAACTCGGCCTCAGCCGCAGCGCCTTCTACCGCCGCCTCGAAAAATACGGGCTGTAATTCTTTAGTTCCAAGCCATCCGCCGACCGCTCAACAGGCATGCCGAAACCAAAGCGAAGCTTTACCCACGACCAGCATATCTTCGTCGGCGTGCTGCTTGCCGGTGCGCCTGCCGTGCTCGTTTCGATGTGGCACCTTTGGCTGGTCGGCGACCAGTCCCCCAAGGTCCAGTGGACCCTCTCGTTGTTCATTATCGGATTTTGGCTCGGTTTTGCCTTCTCCACGCAAAATCGCGTCGTCCGCACCTTGCAGACCATGGCGAATTTGCTCTCAGCCCTCCGCGAGGGCGACTTTTCCATCCGCGCCCGCGGCGCGCAACGCACCAATCCGTTTGGTGACGTCATGACTGAGATTAATTCGCTCGGTAATATTCTCCGAGCACAGCGCCTGGGCGCGATGGAAGCCACCGCCCTGCTTCGTTCCGTCATGGAGGAAATCGACGTGGCCATCTTTGCCTTTGATAGCGATGGCGTCCTTCGTCTCGTCAATCGCTCCGGCCAGGAACTTCTCTCTTCATCGGCCGAAAAAATCCTCGGACGATCCGCCATCGAAATCGGCCTCGGTGAGTGCATCAACGGCCCTGCCACCGGCGTCCTGCGCGACACCGACTTTCCCGGCGGATTCAGCGGATCCGGTGAATCCGGTGGGTCCGGGCGCTGGGGCATGCGCCGCACCAATTTTCGCGAAGGCGGATTGCCTCATCAACTCGTGGTGGTGGCCGATCTCTCCGAAGCTCTCCGCGAGGAGGAACTCAAGGCCTGGCAACGCCTGGTCCGCGTGCTCGGTCACGAACTCAACAACTCTCTCGCTCCCATTAAATCCATCGCCGGCAGTCTCGGCTCCATGTTGAAACGCCCCGCTCCGCGCGCGGACGACTGGGAGGAAGACATGCGTAACGGTCTCCATATCATTGCCAGTCGCGCCGAAGGCCTCAGTCGCTTCATGCAAGCCTACTCCCGCTTGGCCAAACTCCCCAAACCTGCCAAGTCACCTTGCGAGGTTAAAGCTCTCGCCTACCGCGTCGTGCAACTCGAACTCCGCTTGAAAGTCGAAATCGTCGACAGTCCGGATCTCACCTTCCCCTGCGATGGCCCCCAAATCGAACAGGTCTTGATCAACCTCCTCAAAAATGCCGTCGAGGCCGCCCTGGAATCCTCGACCCACGATCCTGAAACCGATACCGAACCTCCCATCGAAATGCCCCCCGGCAATGTCCGCATCAGCTGGAAAGCCATTGATCGTATGGTGGAATTTCGCATCGAAGACAACGGCCCCGGCATCGGCCAAGCCACCAATCTCTTTGTCCCGTTCTTCACCACGAAGCCCACGGGTTCCGGCATCGGTCTGGTCCTCTGTCGTCAAATCGCAGAAAACCACGACGGCGAACTCTTCCTCGAAAATCGCACGGACACCACTGGCACCACCGCCGTCCTGCAACTCCCCTTGTAGCGTTGTCCCCCCACTCCACCGATCCGTCCTCCTACCGCCGTAGCCGCGCTTGAGGCGAACCACCGAAAGGGTGGGCTCCGTGGCCTCGCCAATCCCGCCCCGCAGCCCTACCCCCAACACTCGGTTCTCTCTTCCCTCTTGTGCAAAACCTCAAAGCAATCAGCCCCTTTGCATCTCCGCGCCCTCGCATAAAACCCCTGCCTCACCGCTACCGCGTTAGCCCATTGCCCATTTACCATTCTCCATTTCCCCCTGCCTCACCCACCCGACGCCACCGGTCCAATTCGTTACTTTTTGAGTAAGAAGCACTCCGTCCCTCGAAGTGGAACCTGCCAATCTCTACCTCTCGCTAAATCGGCTAGCAGACTATTTTAATTTCTTTAATGAAGGAAATCCAACTCTGGTTGGTCGTAAAAATTGCCCACTAACGACTCATCTATGCGACCAATTTAAAAGTGACAACACTGACCAAAACTTTCCACCGAATCCTTAGATCGGCCGTCATCATAACGGCACTTACCGCCACCGTTTTGGCGCAAGAAACGACCTTTTCCATCCAGCATAAATCGCCCGGTTCAGGTGCTCTTTGGGATATCGTGGAAGGAACCTCTGGGATGGTCGCAGTTGGGACAAATGGACCATCCTGCGCTCCACCGATGGTGATACCTGGACGACTCAGACCAGTCCGACCACCGCATGGCTGATCGCGGTGACCTTCGCTCAAAATCGCTATGTCGCCGTAGGCGACGCCGGCACGATGATCACGTCGGTCGATGGAATCTCATGGCGAACTCTCGTCTCCGTTCCCACCGCCCAACGGCTCAACAATATTGCCTACAGCAAGGGCCGCTGGGTCGCTGTCGGCGAAGCCGGGATAATTCTCACTTCTGGTGACGGCGAAACTTGGATCGCGGTTGATTCCCTCACGCCCCGGTGGCTGCGCGGTTTGGCCTATATCGAACACCGCTATCCCTCCCCAGAATCGACCCCGCTTTGGGTGGCGACCGGTCAAGACGGTGTAGTGCTGATTTCGGAAGACTCACGGGTCTGGCAACAAATTCCGTCGTCGTCCCCCCTCGACCCAACCTTCGACCGCGAGGTCATTCTACCGCGACCTGAAGTCTCCTACTCCACGGGACAATTAACTAGAGCGGCGGGGATCTATAATTTTCTGGCAGTGGGATCCGGAGGGATGTTGGCCACCCTTCGCGTGGTATCGGAGCAATCCACGTTCGAAACGCCCCGGCCACCACGTTCATGGTTATTCGGATCGCTACCGGTCGAGGCATCCATTCCCTCCGACATCGTGTGGCGCAGCGCCGCTCGATTCGCCGATACCGTTGTAATCGCGGGGACCGCCGGATCGATCGGACTCACTGATCCCTACGGCAAGGAGTTCAGCCTTATTCCCCCGCTCATCAGTGGCGACCTTCACGGCTCCGGTTTCGGCCAAGGCGCGCTGCTCGTTGTCGGCGATGATCAAACCATTCTTCGATCCGTGGCAATTTTCCGCAGCCGACTCACCAACATTTCAACCCGCGGTCGAGTGGAACAGGAGCAACGTCAACTTATCGCTGGTGCGGTGATCGTGGGAACCGCGCCAAAGGAGTTACTCATTCGCGCCGCCGGACCGACCTTGGCGAACTTTGGTGTTTCCGGCCCGCTCGCGAAGCCACGACTACAGTTGTTTGATTCATCGGCCAATCTCAAAGCCGAAAACCAGGGGCTGGTTCGCCGGGTTCAGTTCACCGGGCGTCTATTCCGATCCTGTGATCCCGGAAAGAACCAGCCGAACCGGAGCATTTGCCTCCCCCTTGGATAGCAAAGATAGCGCACTCGCAGTCGATCTACCGCCTGGAGTTTACACTTCCACGGTTACAGGCGTTGAGTCTTCAGGCACTGCCCTGATCGAATTCTACGATGCCGATTCCGATCCCACCACCGCGACCTCACGCCTGACTAATCTTTCCACTCGCGGCCATCTGGGTCAGAACGAGGATGTATTGATTGCCGGGTTCACCATCGTGGGTTCATCCCCACTTCGGGTATTACTGCGTGGAATTGGACCATCACTGGTGGATTTCTCCGTATCCGGATACGTCAGCGATCCGACCATAGAACTGTTCTCCGCAACCGGTGTGTCACTGGCCCGAAATAATCGATGGGATGAACAAACCGTCGCCGAAGAAAACGCTAATCTCGTCGACCGACTTATTTCCGTATCTGCGCAAGTGGGGGGCCTTCCCACTCGCCCAACAGAGCGCAGACGCCGCGCTAATCATCGTGCTATCGCCAGGAATTTATACGCTCCATCTCAGGGGTGCCAACAATTCTACCGGCGAAGCTCTCGTAGAAGTTTACGAACTCCGGTGACTCCACAACCCGGAGCTCACCTTTGCTTCACGCGCAAGTCGCCCCGAAGGAGTAAGTCACCACCGCCGTCCTTCAACAGTCGGTCGTCCTCCGACACCCGTGGCACCAAACTTCAATTGGCGCTCCTGCCGTGCCCTCGATCCTGCCCAAACACGCCTCGAATCAGCTTGGGCTTCCTCCTTGGTCAACGCTCACCTGCCGTTCACTTCCGCGCTCCCTGTGGTTGAAGTTCTGCTCAGTCATCTGCCACTCCACCTCCTCTGCCTTTATCCGGATCGTATCTGTGTAATTTGTTCTTCAGCTGCCCAAAGGGCACCCACATCATCACCCCTTCGGGGCACGATCTACGATCGCACCCTCTACGCGCTCTCGCGCTCCGTGTGGTTAAAAAACAAAACTAGTCCACCCTGCCTCTCCGCCCCAAAAAACGTCCCAGTGCGAAACCGTATCCCGCCCCGCGGGACCATTGCCCTTCAGTCGCCCACGCGGCACCCACTTGACCCCTCCGCGCCCGCGTCGGTCACCCGCTCCGGCTCACTTCGTTCCCTCCGGGGCATGTCACTCCGTGCCTTGCCAAATCCGCGCCGTAGCGCTCCGTCCTGTCCATCCGTGGTAAAACAAAAACAGCTCTGCCTCACCGCATTAATCATTCGTCATTCGTCATTTGCCCCCCCCTCCCTGCCCGCGCCCCGCGTCCCATTTATGGGACTTTAGCTTCCCAGCATCGCCGGATACAGATCGTCCGACAAAATCACGATAATTCATTATCCCTATTTACCAACTACTTACGTTTTCATCTCTAACGTGGCACATCCCCTGCAATACCACGGTCACACCCAACCGACATGGACATCGCTCGCCCCTCCCAAGCCAAAGCTAAACGTAAAAAACGGATCATCACGATCGTGGTCGGTATCGCCGTCCTCGCCGGCATTACGTTTGGACTTTCTACCCTTAAACCTGCCGCCCCGACCGTGGATCGCAACCTCGTCTGGATCGATGAAGTAAAGCGCGGCCCGATGGTTCGCCAAGTGCGCGGCCTCGGCACACTCGTTCCCGAGAACATCCGCTGGGTTGCTGCCCGCACCCAAGCCCGCGTGGAGAAAATCATTATTCGCCCTGGCGCCATGGTGGAAAATGGCACTCTCATCTTAGAACTTTCCAATCCCGATGTAACCCAAGCCGCCGAAACGGCAGAGTCTTCGCTGCAAGCCGCCGTCGCCCAGCTCGCCAACATCCGGGTTCAATTGCAAAGCGGCCTTCTCGCCGCCGAATCTACCGCCGCCGCCGCCAAGGCCGCCTACGAGCAATCTCGCCTCCGCCACGAGGTGAACGATGAGCTCTTCGCCGACGGACTCGTTTCCGCCCTCGAACTTCAACTCTCCAAAGTCACCGCCGACGAGTCTGCGACGCGCAATAAGATCGAGCAAAAACGATTCGCCTTCGCCCAAGAATCCATCGAGCCCCAACTCGCCGTGCAACAAGCCGAAGTCTCCCGCCTCCGCGCCCAAGCGCGTCTCCGCCTTGCCGAAGCCGACGCCCTCAAGGTTCGTGCCACCATGACCGGCGTCCTCTCCGCCCTTCCCGTTGAGGTCGGCGCCCAAATTCAGCCCGGCCAAAATCTGGCCCGGGTCGCCGATCCCTCCGACCTCAAGGCCGAAGTCCGCATCGCCGAGACTCAAGCCAAGGACATCATGATCGGCCAAATCGCCTCGATCGACACCCGCAACGGGATCGTAGCCGGACGCGTTGCGCGGATCGATCCCGCCGTGCAAAACGGCACCGTCCTCGTCGACGTCACCCTCGAAGGCGAACTCCCTCGCGGCGCCCGTCCTGATCTCTCCGTCGACGGCACCATCGAACTCGAACGCCTCGACAACGTCATCTACGTCGGCCGCCCCGCATTTGGCCAGGAACGCTCCACCGTGGGCATCTTTAAGCTCAACGACGAAGGCGGCGCCAGCCGCACTCAGGTCCAACTCGGTCGCAGTTCTGTGAATACGATCGAGATTATCCGCGGCCTCAATCCCGGCGACCGGGTCATCCTCTCCGACATGTCGCAGTGGGACTCCAACGAACGCATCAATCTTAAATAATTTCCGCCTTCGGGAAAATCCCTGCAACTCTTTCATCGCAGCTGGGTATTCCCTTTCAACACCGACTCATGTCCCTCGCCGTTCTCATCGTTGCTGCTCTCGCCCTTCTCGTCGCCATCGACGCGGAAGGCTAAGGTGCGCGCCACTCTTTCAGTTTCCTTAATCTAGATTCCAGAACCTAAAATCTAAAATCCCACTGCTATGTCCGAATCACTCATCAAACTCGAAGGCGTCACGAAAGTCTTTCTCACCGACGAAGTCGAAACCCATGCGCTTGCCGGCATCCACATGGATATCAAGCAGGGTGAATACGTTTCCATCGCCGGTCCATCCGGTTGCGGTAAATCCACTCTGCTGTCCATCCTCGGACTGCTCGACACCCCCACCGAGGGTTCCTACGTGCTCAACCGCCGTCCCGTCCAAGGCCTCACGCTCCCTGAGCGCGCCCGCATCCGTAACCGTGAGATCGGCTTCATCTTCCAGTCCTTCAACCTCATCGGCGACCTCACCGTCTACGAAAACGTTGAGCTTCCTCTCACCTACCGTGGTATGCCTGCCGGCGAGCGCAAAGAACGCGCGCTCGAAGCCCTCGAGAAAGTAGGCATGGGCCACCGCGCCAAACATCTCCCGTCGCAACTCTCCGGGGGGCAGCAACAACGGGTGGCCGTGGCCCGCGCGCTCGCGGGACACCCCGCCGTGCTCCTCGCCGATGAGCCTACCGGCAACCTCGATTCCAAAAACGGTGAAGCTGTCATGGGCCTCCTCGCCGAGCTCCACCAAGGTGGAGCCACGATCGTCATGGTAACTCACGATTCCCGCTTCGCTCGCAACGCCGATCGCACGATCCACGTCTTCGATGGCCGCGTCGTGCAAGAGCAGGTCGAGACCGACCCCACCAGCTAAACTCCTTTCGCGACATGGTCGATCATCCCACCAGTCGCTCCCTCTTTCGCGCGCTTTTAACTGCGGGCGGATTTCAAACGTTAGTTCTATGTTCGTGTTGTCGCGAAGTTCAAGGACGGTCGGCGGTAGGAGCCGGCCGTCTTCTCTATTGGGCGTAAACCTCCGGCCATGACTTCCATCCGCCTCGCCCTCCGTAAACTTATCCAAGAACCGCTCTTTGCGGTTCTGGCGATCGGCCCATTGGGTATCGGTATCGGATTAGTCACTACCTGCTTTTCTGCGGTCAATACCCTACTTTTCCGTCCCCTCCCGGGCGTCGAAGCCGGTGACCGGATCTTGGTGCTCAACCAGATCCACACGACCCCTGAATACCAGAATCCCATGTCCATGGGATTCAACTTACTCGACGCTGCCGTGGCCGCCGAACGATCACCCGCGATAGAGAGTATTTGGCTCTACTCCGAGCTCACCGTGATCATGGAAGGTGAACGCGCTCCTCTCCGTTTCCTCGGCAGCACTATTTCCGACCACGCCTTCGATCGCATGGGGGTCGAGCCAATCTTAGGCCGCAATCTACTCCCTTCCGACAATCTCCCCAACGCCGATGCCGTTGCACTGATCTCCGATCAAGCTTGGCAGAAACGGTTTAAAAGTAGCCCCGACGCGATCGGCACCACGTTGCTCCTCAACGGAGTGTCCTCGACCATCGTCGGGGTCATGCCGCCTCGCTGGCGTTATCCCGCCACCTCGGATGTTTGGATGCCTTTCAGCTCCGGCGGCGAGGGACGAATGCACCAAGAACGGGGCGCATTTCAGCTCAAAGCGCATGGCCTCTTGGCACCCGGTGCCACGATCGAAGAGGCCCAGGATCAACTTTCCCTCACCGCTCGTGAACTTGCCCGCGCTTTTCCTGAAACCAATTCCGGCATCGGTATGACCGTGGATCCCTGGCGCAAAACCGCCGACCAGGAAGCGACTTATTTCACCGTGCTCTTATTTGCTGCGGGGTTTGGTATTTTTCTCATCGCCTGCGCCAACGTCGCCAATCTTCAGCTCGCTCGCGGGAGTGCACGTGCCCCCGAGATCGCCGTCCGGATCGCTCTCGGCGCAACCCGCTGGCAAATCTTTCGCCAACTTCTCGTCGAGAATGTCGTGCTCGGAATCCTCGGCGCCGTGGTGGGAGCCGTCGTCTCGCTTTGGGGCATCGATCTCGTGCTCGCCTCCTCCATCATGGATCACCCCTTTTGGTTCGTGCTCGACCCCGATTGGCGCGTCCTCGGTTTCACCGTCTCCTGTGGGCTGTTGGCCAGCGTGATCTTCGGTTTGGTTCCCGCCCTGCGTGGCTCCCGGCCGGATCTCATCACCGCCATGAAAGAAGGCTCTCGCACCGGCATCGATCAAGGGCCCTACGGCATGCGCCTCCGCAGTGTCATCGTCATCGGCGAAATCGCTCTCGCACTCGTATTACTCGTCGGCGCCGGATTAATGACCCGCAGTTTCCGTGCCCTCGAGTCAGTCGATCCCGGCTACACCGCCGAAAACGTGCTCACCTTTCGCGTCGGATTTCCCTTTGGCTACGAGCCTGACTCCGATGTAGTTCAAAACTTCTACCGCGAGCTTCCTGGGCGACTTGAAGGGCTCAACGAAGTATCCGCCGCCGCCGCCATTTCCGTGCTTCCTGGTGAAAACGGTGGCCAGGGTTCGACCAAGCTCCTTCCGCCTCCTTCCTCCCTCGCGGTTCCCCAAGAGATTTCCGACGTCTGCTTTCGCACCGTCACGCCGAACTATTTCAACACGCTGGAAATCCCCCTCATCGCTGGGCGCGATTTCAGCCCTGATCTCGAAACCTCGGATGGCTCCTTGAGCGCCATCGTTGATGCGGCATTTGTCTACGCCAGCGGCTTAAAACCCGATGATATCATCGGTCGCAAAGTCTCCCTCGAAGGACAGGAAGTCTCCAAAGGTCCCGATCCCGGCATTACCCTCACTATCGTCGGCGTCGTCGGTTCGATCCAACACCGCCACGATCAGACCAAACGGTTGCCGACGTTCTACTTCCCCAAAAACCAGTTCCCTTCCAATTTCATGTCAGTCGTCCTACGCACCAAAGTGAAGCCCGAGCTCCTCGAAGCCTCAGTGCGCAATGAAGTCCTCGCCCTTCACTCTGGCATACCGATCTACAGCGTATTCTCACTCGATCAAGTGATCCTGCGCTCTATCTGGGAACAGTATTTCTTCTCTCGCATGTTTCTCTGCGTCGGACTGGTCGCCGTGCTCCTCGCCTGCGTCGGCATCTACGGCGTCATGACGTTTTCGGTCACGATGCGACAACAAGAAATTGGTCTTCGCATGGCCTTGGGTGCCACCGCCCAAGAGGTCGTGCGCGACGTGGTGCGACGCGGCTCCCGCCTCGTCGTATTCGGACTCGGCGCTGGTTTTATCGCGGCATTTCTGTTGGCCAACTTACTCTCCGGATTCCTCCACGGCGTGACCCCGCATGATCCTCCTACTTTTGTCACCGTGCCCATCATTCTCGCGGTGGTCGCGCTGCTTGCGTGCTACCTGTCTAGTCGGCGCGCCACCCGCATTAACCCGATGACGGCTATGCGTTCGGAGTGATGAAACGCGCACTGTCCCAATATCGGGACCCCCTCATCTCAGCAGCGAACTTTTTTGAATCACTTCGAAATTCCTAACTAGCTTATAATTATGCGAAAGAGCGTGTTACGTTAATTGGCTCAACATGGCACGCGGCTTGCAATTGCGCCGGCAGATTCCATGCGCGCCGTATCTCCTATTCCCGTTCGCTGCCTTGCCGGCCTGTTGGTTTCCGAACTGGCCGTATTGAATTTTGGGGTCTCTGCAAACCGACCCCGACTCTTATCCGTATCCCGTCTGCCCCCCCCTTTCCTGCTGCTGCCGCATTAATCCGCCATGTTTGAAACAATCTTCCAAGACCTGAAAATCGGGTTTCGTGTTCTCCTCAAAGAAAAAGGCTTCTGTGCCCTCGCCGTCCTGGTGCTTGGCCTCGGTATTGGCGGAGTCACGACCCAATTTGCCGTCGTCAATGGCGTGCTGCTTCACGCTTTCAGTTTCCCCGGCGCCGACCGGCTCATGGATGTCCAGTTGGTGCAGCAAGAGAACTTCGACCCCGACAACTTTCGCTCCCAAATCTTCAGCGAAGACTATGTCGCCATGCGCGACAACCAAACCCAGTTCGAATATCTCACCGCCTATCTCAATGGCTCGACGGTCAACCTCACCTATCAAAATCAACCTCGCCGTCTGACCGGCGGCTACGTCACCCACGACTTCTTCGATGCCCTTGGCGTCCAACCCGCATTGGGCCGCGAGTTTTTGCCCGCAGACGAAGCCCCCGGAGCCAACCGTGCAGTGTTACTCAGCGATTCCCTCTGGCGCTCAAATTTCGGGGGAGACCCCAATGTCATCGGACGCTCGGTCGCTCTCAACGGATCCGCCGGCACGATCATCGGCATCATGCCCCCCAAGTTCAATTTCCCCGCCAACGAACAACTTTGGATTCCCCTCTTCGCCGAATTCCCCGTCCTCCCCCGCAACGACCCCAATGGCAATGGCGTCGCCATCCTCGCCAAGCTTAACCTGGGCGTGAGCATCGAGCAGGCTCAAGCTGAGGTCACTTCCTTCGCTCAAACCTTCTCTCGCGAATTCCCCGACACCAACAGCCAATTTACCTTGGGCTTTGTTCGTCCGCTCATCACGACTTTCACCCCCCCGTTCATCACCGGCATGCTCCTCACCATGCTCGCGTTCTGCGTCGGCGTGCTGCTCATCGCCTGCGTCAATGTGATGAACATGCAATTTGCTCGTGCCACCCTCCGGGCCAAAGAACTCGCGATCCGCTCGTCCCTCGGCGCCACCCGGATGCGTCTCATCCGCCAGATGCTCACCGAAAGTCTGCTCATCGCTTCGATCGGTGCCATCTTCGGTATCGGTATCGCCGCATGGGCCACCGATTTACTCGATGCGGCCGTGCACAACTCGACCAACCCCATCCCCGGTTGGATGAGCTTCACTCTCGATGCCAACGTGCTCCTCGCGGTGGTCGCGGCGACCACGCTCTCCGCCCTAATTTCCGGGTTTGTTCCCGCCTGGATGTCCTCTCGCGCGAGTTCCATCGAGGTGCTCAAAGAAGGCGGCCGCGGCAACACCTCCCGCTCCATCATGATCATTTCCCGCGGACTCGTGGTGTTTCAAATCGTCATCACCTCCGTGCTCCTCATTGGCTCGATGCTGCAGCTTCAATCAATTCACAACCAACAACAAGTCGACTTCGGTTACAACACCAGCAGTGTCCTCGCCGGTCGCCTTGGCTTGATGGCTGGCGATTACCCGGAGAACAAAGATCGTCAGCTCTTCTATGAAAATGTGGTGCGCGAGCTACGTAATTCCGGTCAATTCGAAGCGGTCGCGATGACCAATCGTTTTCGCATGGTTTTCTCGGGCAACGGTCCGGTAGAAATCGAGGGCAAACAATACCTCGCCGACTCCGATCGCGAAATCGCCAACTTCGAGAACGTCACGCCTGGTTACTTTAACACCATCGGGCTCGGTCTCATTGCGGGTCGTGATTTCACTGCGAACGATTCTGATCAACAGGAACCCATCGCCATCGTGAACGCTGCCTTCGCGCAAAAACACTTCGGTAATAAATCTCCGCTCGGCCAACGCATTCGCACAACCAATGGCAATGGCACCGTTCCGGGGCCTTGGCGTAATATTGTGGGGGTTGTATCCACCTCTCGGATGCAGGGTCCGTTTAATAACCAAGTCGACGACTCTGGATTCTATCTCCCGTATTTCGCCAGTGCGTTTGGTCCGGTGCTAGACGCCCCGAGTGCGCCACGATTCGGCACCATTGTAGTGCGCCCGCGCCAGGGCCAAAGCCCCGAAGGCATGGTCAATCAACTCCAAGCTTTGGTGAACCGGGTGGACCCCAATCTGCCCATGTATTTCGTTGAAACGCCCGAGAAATCCCTGCGCGAATTCATGACGCAAAATCGAGTCATCGGAAATATGTTCCTGCTCTTCGGCGTCGTTGCCGTCGCGCTAGCAGGGGTCGGCCTCTACGGCGTCATGAGTTTCTCCGTCAACCAACGCACGCAAGAGTTCGGCGTTCGCATGGCCCTCGGTGCCAGTAACCGCACCATTATTTCCATGGTGATGCGTCAAGGAGCCTTTCAAGTGGGAATCGGCTTGGGCTTCGGCATCTTGACCGCGATCGCGATCTCGATCGCTGGGGGTGATGGCATCGCCAATGCCCTGATCGACATCAGTCCGCGTGACCCGATCACCTACCTCTCCGTTGCTGCACTCCTCGCTCTCGTCGCCAGCGTGGCCGCGTGGGTGCCCGCTCGTCGCGCCACCCGGGTCGATCCCATGGTTGCGCTGCGCACCGAGTAGGATTCCGCCCTTCGCGCCTTTTCCCGCCCCATGAACGACATCCGCCTAGCGTTTCGTCATCTGATCAAAGTCCCCGGATTCACCATTCTGACTTTGCTCACTCTTGCTTTGGGTATCGGTGCCACCAGCGCCATCTTCACGGTCGTCAATTCCGTGCTGCTTCGCCCCGTCGAATACCCCGACTCCGAATCACTCGTCGTCGTTTCCCAGTCAAAACTCCCCCAGTTTCCCCGCTTCTCGATGTGCCCCGCGGACTATCTGGATTTCCGCGCCCAAGGCGACCTATTCGAAGACATGTATGCAGCTCGTGGCACCAGTTTCGTGATGACCGGACGGTCCGATCCTCGCCGCATCCGTGGCCTCCGGGCCACCGCCAGTTACTTCAACACGTTGCGCGTCCAACCCAACTTCGGTCGCCCGTTCACCGCCGCCGAAGATGCCCCCGGCCAAAATCGTGTGTTGCTGCTCTCCCACGCTTTTTGGCAATCACACTTTGCGGGCCGTGACTCTGCTCTCGGTAGCGTGCTCACACTCGACAATGAACCTTACGAAGTGATTGGCGTGATGCCCGAGAGTTTCCGTCGCGGGTCCGACTACGATTTTTACACGCCCATCGCGTTCACCGCGGACGAACAAATTGACCGCGGTGCCCACTACGTGAGCACGGTGGCTCGCCTTCGGCCCGGGGTGACCCTCTCCGCCGCCAATACCCAGCTTATCAGTATTGCCGCTCAACTCGAGATCGCTCATCCCGACGCCAATGCCGGATGGAGCGCCTATGCCGTGCCGATCCTCGAATGGAATACCGGCGACGTCCGCTCCACTCTCTTCACCCTCCTCGGTGCCGTCGGCGTGCTCATGCTCATCGTCTGTGCCAATATCGGTAACTTGATGATGGTCCGCGCGACCGGGCGCCAGGGAGAGATTTCACTGCGAACCGCCCTCGGCGCCAACGGTTGGCATATCGCCCGTTTATTACTGGCCGAAAGCGTTCTCCTCGGTGTCCTCGGCGGCGGCCTCGGACTTCTTGTCGCCTCCTGGGGACTTGATGCCCTAATGGCGATGGGTGGAGACTATATCCCTCGATCGACTGAAGTCGCCTTGGATGGCCGTGCCGTGGCCTTCACCATCGGCCTCGCCGTGATCTCCGGAATCGCCTTCGGACTGGCTCCCATCTGGCAGAGTCGCCGCCTCAACCTCAATGCCGCCCTCAAGTCAGGCCTGCGCGGCGGACTCGGCAGCGCTCGCCTGCAGACCTTTCGACACGTGCTGGTTGCCACCGAAATCGCGCTCGCCCTGATGCTACTTAATTCGGCGGGTTTACTCGGTCGCAGTTTTGTTAACCTCACTCAGGTCAACCCCGGATTCGAATCTCACGGTGTCTGGTGGATGAATCTTTCGGTGCCTGAGACTCGCTACGACACCGACGAAAAACAGACGGCCTTTGGGGAACAGGTCACCGAACGCCTTCGTCAGATTCCGGGAGTCAACTCGGCTGCCCTGACCATGATCATGCCCTTCACCGGCGATGATTACATTTTGGGTATCGAATTCCCCGACCGCACTCTCGCACTCGGTGAAGATGTTTCCGCTTTCTACTTTCCGGTCGGCCCCAATTACTTTTCGACCATGCAGATTCAACTGCTGCGCGGTCGTTTCTTCACCCCGGCAGATCGACCAAATTCTCCCCCTGTCGCCATCATCAGTGAGACGTTCGCCCGCCTGATGTTCCCCGGCGAAGAAGCTCTCGGTAAACGTATCCATATCACCAATTCAGAGGAGCCGGTCTGGCGGGAAATTGTCGGCATCGTCCCCGACATTAAGCAATTTGGCCTCGATCAGTCTCCGGAACCACAAGTCTACGAACCCTTCGCTCAAAGACCCCATAACTTCATGTCGTTCATCGTTCGGACCGAAAACGATACGCCCGTGTTGGGACTTGAGAAAGCCCTGCGGTCCGCGGTTTATTCCGTCGATCGCCAGCAACCCGTTTTCAACGTCAACTCCGTCGACGAGCTCATATCCGAGTCCCTCGCCGGCCGCGAATTCGCCCTCACTCTTCTCTTCACGTTCGCGGGGGTGGCCTTGGTCCTTTCCGCCATCGGCACCTACGGCGTCATGGCCTATACCGTCGCTCAACGCACCCGCGAATATGGGTTGCGCATGGCCCTCGGTGCCCTGCCCAACCAGGTCCTGAAACACGTCTTCAGCCGGGGCATGCGTTTGGTGCTCTGGGGACTCTTCGCCGGAGGGCTCGGCTCGTTGGCGAGCGCTCAACTCATCAAAAGCCAACTCCACGACACCGCTGCCTACGACCCGTTTGTGTTGATCGGCGTTGCGATTCTACTCATCCTCGTCGCAGGCACCGCCTGCCTGATCTCCGCCCGCCGCGCCACCCGCGTAAACCCCATGGAGGCGCTAAGAAACGACTGATCCCAAAGGGAGGGACGCACCGCTGGGCCATCCGCGGCGCGTCAGCCCTCAGTTCTCTCCGACTCCTCCGGTAAAAAAGGCCCCGCATCTCGCTCCCCCGCCTCCCCTTCGTTCTTTCAGTGAAGTCCCTCCGCCGCAAAAGAACCATAAACCATTCCAGTGCGTAGCGGTAGCGAAGCCCATTCGTGTCCATTCGTGGTTAAAAATCCCTGACTCTCGGCTACCCGCTCGTTCAAAATTCTCCCGCGTCCTCCGCGATTCGAGTCCATTTTTCTGCAACTCTTTAACCCGCCTCCGGGTATTCCACTCTATGCTACTTTCCTTCGCTGACTTGAAGCCCGCCATCCGCCGTCTCACCCGTGAGCGTGGCTTCACCGCCACCGTTCTACTGACTCTCGCTCTCTGTATTGGTGCCAACGTCGCGATCTTCGCCGTGGTGGATGCGATTCTAGTGCGCTCCCTGCCGTTTGCGGAACCCGACCGTCTGGTTCACGTCTTCAATTCCTATCCCGGCGCCGGCGCGGATCGCAGCGGCGCGTCCTTACCGAATTACTACGATCGTCGCGATGGCATCGCCGCCTTCGAATCCATTTCAATTATCCAACAGGGCGACGTCGTTATCGGTGATTCCGGCTCGCCTTCCCGCGTGGCTCGCGATCGCGTGTCCCCGGAATTTTTCGCCACCCTCGGTGTCGCCCTCACGCAGGGCCGGACCTTCACCGAAGACGAACTCCTCCATGAGAATTCCCTTCGCATCATCCTGACTCACGAATTCTGGCAGCATCATTTCTCCGGCGCCTCCGACATCCTGGGCCAAACCCTCACCGTCAACGGCGAAACCTGTGAAATCATCGGGGTGCTCCCCCCCCATTTCCAATTCATCGACAGCAAAGCTAAATTTTTCTCGCCCCTCGCGTCCGATCCCGACGACCGCGCAATCACTCAACGCCACTCGAACAACCAACAGATGATCGCCCGGCTCGCTCCCGGTATTTCGTTGGCCGCCGGACAGGCGCAAATGGACGCCTTCAACGCCGTGCAGCTTCAGGATGATCCTTTCGCCGAGCTGATTCTGAACGCCAACTACCACACCGCTGTTGTCTCATTACACGCCGACACCGTCCGCGAAATCAAACCCATGCTTTTACTTCTTCAGGTCGGAGTGATCGCCCTACTTCTGATTGGCGGGGTCAACCTCGTGAATCTGCTCCTCATCCGCGCCAACGGTCGCGCCAAGGAATTTGCGGTTCGCCAAGCCCTGGGGGCTGGCCGCGGCCATCTGTCCCGCGAAATCATCACTGAAACCATGTTACTAACCCTCACCGGTGGCGTGCTCGGGCTCGCCGGTGGCGTTGCGGGTATTCAGCTCCTCGCCCAACTCGGCACCGATCAACTCCCCTTGGGCACGAATATCATTTTCGATGGTCGCACCGCGACCATCGCCCTCGCCGGTTCCGCCCTCGTGGGGCTGGCCTTGGCCGCACCGGTGATCTGGTTGAGCGTGCGTGGCAATCTCGCGCCCGTGCTGCAGGCGGAGACTCGCGGCGGCACGGTCTCCCTGGCCGCTCAACGCCTGCGTCACGTCTTCATTGTGGCTCAGGTTGCGCTCGCTTTTGTGCTCCTGTCCGGCGCCGGATTACTCGGAGTCAGTCTAAATAATGTGCTTTCGGCCTCCCCGGGCTTCCAAGCCGATCAGGTTCTCACCGGCCGCATTTCTATGCCGTGGAAACGCTACCCCGATACGGAACCACGTCAGGCCTTCCTTGAACGCCTTCTGGGCGAACTCCGCGCCCAACCCGGAGTCTCCGCTGCCGGCTTTATCAACGGTCTGCCCTTCGGCGGCAATAGCAGCAATAACGCCACCTCGGTCGAAGGCGTGGAGCGCGCTCCGGGAGAATCCATTCGCACCCACATCACCAACTCCGTGTTGGGCGATTATTGGCAATCCCTGAGCATTCCCTTAATCGACGGTCGGTTCCTCACCGATGCCGACCATCAAGGTGACCTCAAGGTATGCGTGGTGGATCAGGCCCTCGTCGATCGCTACTGGCCCGGTGGCAGCGGCGTGGGACACCGTCTGAGTACTGATCCGACTTTTACCGAAGAGAATGCCGTCACCATCGTGGGCGTCGTGGGCACCGTGAAACAAGACGACCTCACCGACGCCACTCCGCTCGGCACGATCTACCTTCCCTACCAGCAAAGATCATCGAGCCAAATGGCGCTCACCCTTCGCACCGGCATGGCTCCCGCCGCCCTCGGCAACACGATCCGAAAACTAGTCCTCTCCCTCGATCCTGAAATGCCCGTCGATGATATCAAAGTCCTGCAAACCCGGATCGAGGACGGCCTAGTCGGGCGACGTTCTCCTGCCGTGCTCGCCGGATTATTCGCCGGCGTCGCTCTCCTCCTCGCCGCCGTTGGCACCTACGGAGTGCTCGCCTACGCCGTAGGCCAGCGAAAACGCGAAATTGGCTTGCGCATGGCTTTAGGCGCTCTCCCCGCTCAAATCTTAAAACAGTTCCTCTCTCTCGGCGCGAAGCTCCTCGCCGTCGGCGTCGTGCTCGGCGCCCTCGGTGCTTGGGGCACCGGTATCGCGATGCAAAGTGTCCTCTACGATGTGCAGCCCCTTCATCTCGGCATCATCGCCGGCACCGCCGCCCTACTTTCGATCGTCGTCCTAGTCGCGACCCTGCTTCCCTCCCACCGCGCCTCCCGCGTTTCCCCCATGGAAGCCCTGCGCGACGACTGAGAAAACAGCAAAGAGGTTCAGTAAGAGAATCAGCCACCCCGGAGTCCTAACGTGTCCCGGTTTCCAACCGCCGCCACGACTTCAGTGGGTAACGGCCGCTCCGTAATCTGGGTGAACCTGTGCCTCCATCGTCCCTAATGAACACCCATTTCACCCTCGCGGAGCTCACCGGGTAATCAAAAAAACAACCCGACCTCTTCGTATTCCCACCGTAGTTTCCTTCTAAAAACAATCCTCCCCCTCAGCTTCGTCCCCTCTCTTACCTTCTGTAAGCATAAACCGCCCCCTGTCCGTCGAAAGAAAGAACCTCAGGGCATAACCGTTAGGTGAAGGCTTGAGTGTCCATGTCCTACCATTCACTCCGTTTATAGACGTGGCTAAAAACAATCCTGCCCCTTGCCGCGCCTGCATCATCAGCCCCCCACCTAAACGAATCCCGCAAGGATAGTCTCGCCCCCACCTCCTCGATTCGTTTCACATCAAATACTCCAATTTTCGATCATGAACGCCCCCCTGCATCACTACATTCGTCCCGGCATTGTTCACTTTATGGCCTATCCGGTCATCAAGGGCGAAGGGCCCATCGTCGAGTCCCTCACGAAACTCATTTCTGATCCGTTTTTTGAGGTCATCGAAATTTCTTGGATCAAAGATCCTGCCATTCGCGCTGAGGTCAAAGCCCTGCTCGCGACCAGTGGCATGACGGTGAAATACGGTGCCCAACCTCGCCTGCTCACGCAAAAACTCGATCTCAACAGTCTCGACGAGCCCACCCGCCAAATCGCCGTCGCCGAGATGCGCGCCGGCATCGACGAAGCCGCCGAAATGGGCATCACCGACTTCGGACTCCTTTCTGGTCCCCATCCCGGCGACGCCCATCGCGACGCCGCCATGGCTGTGCTGGTCAAATCACTCGACGAGATTTGCACCTACGCCACCGCTAAGGGCATCAACGTCGCCCTCGAAGTCTTCGATCGTGATATCGACAAGGCCTGCCTCATCGGCCCCGCCGCCGATGCCAAGGAACTCGCCGAGCGCGTAAAAGCCCTCCACCCCTCCTTCGGCCTCATGGTCGACCTCAGCCACATTCCGCTCCTCCGCGAATCCCCAGCCGAGGCGCTCCGTCCCGTCGCCGACCACATTGTCCACATCCATATCGGCAACGCTTACATGGATGATAAAGCCGATCCCGCCTACGGTGACATGCATCCGAGATTCGGTTACCCCGGTAGCGCCAACGACGTTCCTGAACTCGTCGCCTTCCTCAACGAACTCTTCCACGTCGGTTATCTCAAAAAAGAGGGTTCCGCCCGCGCCGCCGTTTCATTCGAAATAAAACCCGTCGGCTCCGAGAACCCCGAGGTGATGATCGCCAACAGCCAACGCAAACTCATCGAAGCCTGGTCCCAAGTCACCTCCGCCTAGCGTTCAGCCGCCAGTGTTTCACTCCAAAATAATTAATCCCCCATTCCGCCCTCCGGTCCAAAAACATCTTTCGTGCGTAGCCGTCCGGTGAAGCCTTTGATGTCCATTCGTGGTTAAAACAAAAATGTCTTCTAAACCAAAAATCTTCCTTTCTCGCCGTCTCCCCCCCGCCACGATGGAACTGCTCGAAGCCGAGTCAGACCTGACGTGCAATCCCGACGACCGCGGCCTCACCCCCGAGGAACTACACGCCGGCGTCCAAGGCCAGGACGGTCTCCTTTGCACGCTTACCGACCGTGTCGATGAAGCCTTCCTGCAGGAGAACTCCCACCTCAAGGGCGTTGCCAACTTCGCCGTGGGCTACAACAATATCGACGTCGCCGCCGCCACCGCGCGGAAGATTCCGGTCACCAACACTCCCGGTGTTTTAACCGATACGACCGCCGACATCGCGTGGGCCCTCATGTTTGCGATCGGGCGTCGTATTGTCGAAGGGGATACCCTCGTGCGCTCGGGCAACTGGACGGGTTGGGCCCCTCTCCAACTCCTCGGCCAAGACATCACCGGAGCCACGCTCGGACTCGTCGGGCTCGGCCGTATCGGCAAAGCCATGGTGACCCGCGCCCGTGGGTTCAACATGCGTGTCCTCTACTGGAATCGCACCCGGCTGACCGAAGCGGAAGAAACCGAATTGGGGATCACTTATGCCTCGCTCCCGGGGGTTCTCGCTCAAGCCGATTTCGTCTCGATTCACGTCGCCCTCAATGCGGAGACGACTCATCTCATCGGCGCCGTTGAACTCGCCATGATGAAAAAGACCGCCTACCTCATCAACACCGCGCGCGGCCCGATCATCGATGAAAAGGCTCTAGTCGCTACCCTCAAATCCGGTGCCATCGCCGGTGCGGGACTCGACGTGTTCGAGCGGGAACCCGCCCTTGAGCCCGGTCTCGCCGAACTATCCAACGTGGTAATTCCTCCCCATTTGGGCAGCGCCACCATCGGCACCCGCACCAAGATGGGCAACATGGCGGCTCGCAACGTCCTCGCCGCCTGCCGCGGTGAAACTCCCCCCAACGTCGTAAACCCCGAAATCTACCGCTAATGTAGTAGGGGCGTCGCTCGACGAAGCCCTTTCCATCTGCTCAAACTCCCCCCATCCCCCCGTGGGTCGGGCTTTACGCCCGACATCCCCCTGCCCCTCAGCCAAAACGCCCCCCCCTCACCCGAACGCCTCCCTCCATGTGGGTCGGGCTTTACGCCCGACAACCCGTTGCCCCTCAGCCAAAAAACAACCAACCCCCCCCTCGCCCGAGCGCCTCCCTCCATGTGGGTCGGGCTTTACGCCCGACATCCCCCTGCCCCTCAGCCAAAACGCCCCCCCCTCGTCGCTCTCAACGACCGCCCCCCCGTTACCCACCATACCATAGTCGGCATGCCGCCCCGCGCCTCCGCGCCTTTGCGTTAAAACAACCCTGCCCCACCGCTCTGTTTTCTCCGTTACCTCCTGTAGAATAATTCTGTCTCATCGCTTAGTTCCCTTCATCGGATTCTGTAAACCCAACCTGCCTCTCAGCAAAAAATCCCTTCTTCGTTATCTTCGTGTCCATTCGTGGTTAAAAGCCCTGCCTCACCGGCCTCCATCTCCCCTCCCGTGCTTTCATGTCATCCCTCCTAGCTCTCCTCCCCATCGCAGTAGTGGGCGTCTTCTTGGTCGGCCTCCGCTGGCCAGCCAGTCGAGCCATGCCGCTGTCCTACGTCGCCGCGGCCGCTTTGGCGCTGTTCTACTGGCAAATTCCCGGCGCCCAAGTCGCGGCCGCCTCCGTTCTCGGGCTCGTGATCTGCGCCCAGCTTCTGTTCATCATTTTTGGCGCCGTCCTCTTGCTCAACACGCTGCGTGAGAGCGGCGGGCTCGCGACCATCCGCAACGGCTTCACGGCCATCACCCCCGATCGACGCGTCCAAGTCATCATCATCGCCTGGCTCTTTGGCGCCTTCATCGAGGGATCCGCCGGCTTCGGCACCCCCGCCGCCGTTTGCGTGCCGCTCCTCGTCGGACTCGGCTTTCCCCCGCTCGCCGCCGTCGTCGCGGGTATGATGATTCAATCAACGCCCGTTTCCTTCGGTGCGGTCGGCACCCCTATTCTCGTGGGCGTCAACTCCGGTCTGGCCGGCGCCCCCCAAGTGGAGGCCTTCAGCGCCTCCCTTGGCCTGCAATACGCTGATCTCCTTCCCCTGATCGGGGGCAAAGTCGCGCTGCTGCACGCGGTTCCCGGCACCCTCATTCCGCTGTTCGTCGTGGCGTTCATGACCCGGTTCTTTGGGGCCAATCGCTCCTTCCGCGAAGGGCTTGAGATCTGGCGTTTCGCGCTCTTCGCCGCGTTTGCGATAACTATTCCCTCCGTGATCATCGCCCAAACGCTCGGCCCCGAATTCCCCAGCTTGCTGGGCGCTCTCGTGGGCTTGGCCGTCGTCGTTCCCGCCGCCAAACGCGGTTTCCTCTTACCGAAAAATAGCACCTGGGATTTCCCGCCTCGCTCCGACTGGCTCTCGTCCTGGGTCGGCTCTTCCGACCTGAAACCTCATGAACCGGCGACTCAGTTACCCATGTGGAAAGCCTGGCTTCCTTACTTGCTGATTGCCGTCTTGTTGGTCGCCTCCCGTCTGCCTTTTCTTGGCCTGAAACAACTACTCACCAGCGTGGTGATGAGTTCACCGGGACTCTTCGGCACTTCCGTTGGGTTCAGTGTCCAACCACTCTATCTCCCCGGCACCATCTTCATTTTGGTCAGCCTCATCACCGTAGGGCTACACCGCATGCCGTCGGGCGGTTTCAACCGCGCCTTAGGTCAGTCGGGCCGCATGATTATTTCCGCCTCCGCCGCGCTGATTTTCGCCGTGCCGATGGTGCAAGTATTCATCAATTCGAACGGCGGAGCCGCCGGCCTGCCATCCATGCCGGTCGAGCTCGCCGGCGGCGTGGCCAACCTTGTCGGCAATGCCTGGCCCCTCTTCTCTCCCTTGGTCGGTGGCATCGGCGCTTTTGTCGCGGGGAGCAATACCATCAGTAACATGATGTTTTCGCTCTTCCAATTTGAAGTCGCGCAACGCATCTCGGCCGATCCCCTTTGGGTCGTCGCACTCCAAGCCGTCGGCGGAGCCGCCGGCAATGTCATCTGTGTCCACAACGTTGTCGCCGCCTCCGCCGTCGTCGGCATGGTCGGTCGCGAAGGTGAGGTTATCCGCAAGACCACGTTATTATTCCTCTACTACGTGCTCGTCGCCGGCATCCTCGGCCTCATCCTCACCTGAAAAACAACCCCTCCGGCCAAAAACACCTGCCTCTCCGATTCTCAGTCATCTGCCTCCCGGCATTCTACTTACCGCCTCACTGCCCCACCGTTTCCCACCCCGGCCACCGCGTCAGCCCCACCCAAATTTCAAATTTAAGACCCGAAATCCACCCTTTTACTATGCAAATTCCCGCCCAACTCAATCCCACCGAACGTATCCTCATGGGGCCTGGTCCCAGCATGGTTCCTGCTCGCATTCTGCAGGCGCTCGGCTCGCCCACGCTCGGCCATCTTGATCCGCAATACATCGGCTACATGGACGAAACCTGCGCCATGCTTCGCGAGGTTTTCCAAACCAAGAATCTCCTCACCTTCCCCGTTTCCGGCACCGGCATGGCCGGCATGGAAACGATTGCCTCCAATCTAATCGAGCACGGCGACGAAGCGATCGTCTGTATCAATGGCGTATTTGGTCTTCGGATGCGCGATATGATCGAACGCTGTGGCGCGACCGTTCACGCGGTGGAAATTCCGTGGGGGGAGAGCTTTACCGATGCGCAAATCGCCACCGCGGTGGCGGCCCACCCTCAGTCCAAACTGCTCACCATCGTTCACGCCGAGACTTCCACCGGCGCGCTGCAGTCTCTTCCCGGCATCTCCAAAATTGTCCACGACGCGGGCATGCTGTTCGTCGTCGATGCAGTCACCTCCCTTGCCGGTCACGAACTCAAGGTCGATGAGTGGAAAATCGACGCCATCTTCTCTGGCACGCAAAAATGCCTCTCCTGCCCCCCCGGACTCTCTCCCGTATCCTTTTCTCCCGCCGCCCTCGAAGCCATGTCCGCTCGCAAGACCAAGGTCCAAAGTTGGTATCTCGACGTGTCCATGCTGCGCAACTATTACACCGGCAGTGGCGGACGCGCCTACCACCACACCGCGCCGGTCAACATGATCTACGCCCTCCGCGAAGCCCTCCGTATCGTGCTCGAAGAGGGACTCGAAGCCCGCATCGAGCGGCACCGGATTAAGCACCTCGAACTTCGCGCCGGCCTCGAAGCGCTGGGTCTCACCTATATTCCTCAAAACTCCCTGCACTCCCTCAACTGCGTGCGCGTTCCCGAGGGCATTGATGAAGCCGCCGTCCGCCGGAAACTCCTCGCCGACTATTCCATCGAAATCGGCGCCGGCCTCGGGGTCTTCGCCGGCAAAGCTTGGCGCATCGGCCTCATGGGCCACACCGCCACCACTCGAAATATCCAAACCCTCCTCGCCGCGCTCAAAGACTGCCTCGCCACCTGAACGCCTGCCTTCAGGTGGGTCGGGCTTTACGCCCGACAACCCCTGCCTCTCAGCCAAATCGACCACCCCCCCCTCGCCCGAACGCCTGCCTCCATGTGGGTCGGGCTTTACGCCCGACAACCCCCTGCCCCTCAGCCAAAAAACGACCGCCCTCGCCGCTCTCAAAGACCGCCTCACCACCTGAACGCCTGCCTCCATGTGGGTCGGGCTTTACGCCCGACACCCCCTGC
>Ga0209491_10001447_pt1 | contig 46656 bp, 46 predicted proteins | sample BON02_FD_187213 | JGI IMG/M metagenome (GOLD analysis project Ga0209491, IMG submission 187213) | Freshwater microbial communities from Lake Bonney liftoff mats and glacier meltwater in Antarctica - BON-02 (SPAdes) (version 2) | ecosystem: Environmental > Aquatic > Freshwater > Ice > Glacier...
CGTCCAGCCTGACAATTTCCAATGCCTGATCTTCATCATAGGCCGGCATGGCGACCGCAGGCGTGCTGCGCTTGCCGGTGATTTCGATCACATCGCCTTCGGTAATCCCCAGCGCTTGAAAGGCAGAACGCGGCAAACGGGCAATGCCCTGTCCGCTTTCTTCCTGCCGTGCCGCCGCGACCTGTAGCCGGACATTGGTTGTTTCGCTTGCCGCATCAGCTTTGGCCATCGGGCATATGCTCCTAAACTCGTTTGTCGGAGATTCTCTTGAACCTCGTTGGACCATAGCTAGGAAGCAAGGCAGCCGGATGCAAACACCCAATGCGAGAAGCTGAGGCTGGGCAGTGACGAGAACGCCCTGGTTCGCCCGGTGCAGAAGCTGGATAAAAAAAGCCCGGCTGTTGCTAGCCGGGCTTGTAAAGTTTTGGGAGAGGATGCCTAAAAAGGCACGTTCCTTATGACTGAGCGGCTTTTATTGTGCAAGTGCGAAAAACTCATTGGCTGGTGCATTGCATGCAACAACCTATATTATAACTATTAAACAAGACGTTATGGAATCTTTTTCGAATTTCCCAGCGCCTGTACGCAGTTGCAGCTAAGAATATGGTGCGTTGCGCCATAAAATTGCTGGCGGCGAGAGGGCAGCAGATTCGCCTGATGGACAGTAGACGTAATTTCATATGGCCCGATTTAATCTAGCGGTGCATGCAACAGGGTGACAGCGGCCGCGCATCGCTCTAGAAAATCGCCATTCAGCAGGAGGCCCCATGAAGAAACTATTCCCCGATGCCCGGTCAGCTCTCGAAGGGTTGCTGCGCGACGATATCATCATCGCATCGGGCGGCTTCGGTCTTTGCGGTATCCCCGATCGGCTGCTTGACGCCATCCGGGATAGCGGCGTGATGGGACTGACTTTCGCCAGCAATAATGCCGGCATCGACAATGAGGGTATCGGAAAATTGCTCCGGACCAAGCAGGTCAAGAAGATGATCTCGTCCTATGTAGGAGAGAACAAGGAATTCGAGCGGCAATTTCTGTCCGGGGAATTGGAAGTTGAATTCTGCCCGCAGGGGACCTTGGCCGAGCGGATGCGTGCGGGCGGCGCAGGTATCCCGGGCTTCTACACCAAAACCGGTGTGGGAACGCAGGTTGCTGACGGCAAAGAAGTGAAGAATTTTCGGGGCGAAGATTACATTCTGGAAGAAGGGATTTTCGCTGACCTCGCGATCGTGAAGGCATGGAAGGCTGACGAAACCGGCAATCTGGTATTCCGCAAAACCGCGCGGAATTTCAACCTGCCCGCGGCAACCTGCGGCAAATTCTGTGTGGTTGAGGTGGAAGAAATCGTGCCCGTGGGCAGCCTCGACCCCGATTGCATCCATCTGCCCGGCGTTTACGTCCAACGAATGATCGTGGGCGCGCCCTATGACAAAAAGATCGAATTCCGCACCTTGCGGGAAAGGAAGGCCGCATAATGCCCTGGACCCGTGATGAAATGGCGGCCCGAGCCGCTCGTGAGCTGCAAGACGGCTTCTACGTCAATCTCGGCATTGGCATTCCAACCTTGGTGGCAAACCACATTCCGGACGGAATAGAGGTCACTTTGCAATCGGAAAACGGCATGCTCGGCATTGGCCCGTTTCCATATGACGAGGACGTCGATCCTGACCTGATTAATGCAGGCAAGCAGACCATCAGCGAATTGCCGAACACGGCCTATTTCGACAGTGCCGCCAGCTTCGCAATGATCCGCGGCGGGCATATCGACCTGACGGTACTGGGGGCGATGGAAGTCAGCGAGAATGGCGACATCGCAAACTGGATGATCCCAGGCAAGATGATCAAGGGCATGGGCGGCGCGATGGATTTGGTCGCCGGGGTCAAGAAAATCATCGTGGTGATGGATCACTGCGCCAAGGATGGCAGCCCGAAGTTTCTTCCCGAGTGCACTCTGCCGCTAACCGGTTTGGGGGTCGTTGATATGATCATCACCGACCTCGCCGTCTTGCAGCGGCCGGATCATTCCAGCCCGTTCAAGCTAGTGGAACTGGCGCCGGGTGTTACTGCCGAAGAAGTGGCTGAAAAGACCACAGGCCATTATGTGAGCTGATCTGGGAGCGCAAATAGTGGGCTACACACTGATCACCGCCAACCGGAATTATTCAAGCTGGTCGCTGCGACCGTGGGTGCTGATGAAGGGACTGCATATTCCCTTCACGGACCGCATCGAGCCCTTTGCCAGTGACGTGAATTTCGATGCCTTCCGCGAATTTTCTCCGACCGGCCAAGTGCCTGCATTATTGGACGCAGACCAGACAATTTGGGATTCGCTTGGCATCACACTCTATTTGGCAGATCGCCATGACGGTGTGTGGCCCGCCGATAGTTCCGCGCGTGCTTTCGCGCAATGCGGGGTATGCGAGATGCATGGCGGGTTTCCCGCTCTGCGCGGCCAATGCACCATGAATGTTGGCGTTCGGGTACGGCCGAACCCGATGAGCGATGCGCTAAAGCGTGATGTCGCGCGACTGGAGGAATTGTTCACTCATGGGCTTGCCCAGTTTGGCGGCCCATTTCTTGCCGGCCCCGAGCTTTCGGCGCTGGATGCGTTTTTCGCGCCGGTCGCCTTTCGCATCCGCACCTATGGTCTGGATGTGGGGTCGGGGCAGGCATGGGTGGACCACATGCTCGCCCATCCCGCGATGCTGGCGTGGGAAGCGGAAGCCTTGCGCGAAGATTGGCGAGAGGTGGCGCATGAACAAGAGTTGCAGGCGGCAGGCGCAGTGATCAAGGATTTCCGGCACAGTTGATGACTTGACCAGTGAGCGCGATGATTGAGATTTCCTGTGCCTATACCTCGCTCTTGCCCTCGGCTTCATCCTGCTCGCGCTTCAATTCGGACGCGTTCCGGAAACGATTCCCGATGCGATCCGTTTTCTCAGCAGCAAGGTTGGCCTAGCGGTTGTTGTGCTGGGCGGCATGCATTTCTTCAATATGCACGCGATAGCGCGTTTCGGCGGGAAGGTCGGAACTTGGCTGAATGAAAGCCGCTATAAACAGGCTGAGCCTGCATCGCGGATGTAGTGTGCCACATAAAAAAGGGCCCGCTTCGCAGCGGGCCCTTTTGGTGTTTTCGTAACATGTCTAACTTGATCAGACCGACAGTGCAGCCTTCAGCTTGTCGATCAAATCCGTCCGCTCCCAAGGGAAAAAATCGCCTTCGGCTGTCCGCCCGAAGTGGCCATAGGCTGCGGTCCCGAGATAGATCGGTTTGTTCAGGCCAAGATGAGTCCGGATACCCTTGGGTGTGAGCTTTACGAGCTCAGGAATCAGCGCCTCCAGCCGGCTTTCTTCGACCTTGCCGGTTCCGTGCAAATCGACATAAATCGACAGGGGTTCTGCCACGCCAATCGCATAGCTGAGCTGTATTGTGCAGCGCAGCGCCAAACCGGCTGCGACGATATTCTTCGCCAGATAACGCGTCACATAGGCAGCCGAGCGATCGACCTTGGTGGGATCTTTGCCGCTGAATGCACCGCCGCCATGCGGGGCTGCTCCGCCATAGGTGTCGACGATGATCTTGCGCCCGGTAAGCCCGGCGTCCCCGTCAGGTCCGCCAATCTCGAAACAACCGGTGGGATTGATGTGATAGACTGTATTTTCGGTCAGCAATTCGGCGGGTAGAACCTCCGCGATCACGCCCTTCACATAGTCACGCAACTCGCCATATTTGGCCGCATCGCCTTCGCCCTTGTGGAAAAAATAGCCCGGGGCATGCTGGGTCGACACCACAATGGCGGTCGCTTCAACCGGGCGTTCATTGGCATAGCGCAAGGTCACCTGGCTCTTGGTATCAGGCTCAAGGAATGGCGCGGCCCCGGACTTGCGGTCAGCAGCCATCCGTTCCAGAATCTTGTGGCTGTAATCGAGCGTGGCGGGCATGAAATCCGGCGTTTCATCCGAAGCATAGCCAAACATGATCCCCTGATCACCGGCGCCCTCGTCCTTGTCGTCATTACCGTCGACGCCTTGCGCGATATGCGCCGATTGCGGATGGAGATTATTTTCAAACCGCAGGGTTTTCCAGTGGAATCCTGCCTGTTCATAGCCGATGTCCTTGACCGTCTGGCGCACTGTGCGCTCAACCTCATCCTCGACACCGGCGGCCCAATTGCCGTCTTCGTCCATGATGCCTTTCCCGCGGATTTCACCGGCCAGCACCACCAGCTGGGTGGTTGTCATCGTCTCGCAAGCGACCCGCGCTTCGGGGTCTTTGGATAGGAACAAGTCGACGATTGCGTCGGAAATTTGGTCAGAGACTTTGTCAGGATGGCCTTCGGAAACGCTTTCCGACGTAAACAGATAAGTGTTGCGCATGGTACCTCAGCAATAATGGCGGGGTAGATATAAAGATTTCTTTATGTGTTCCGAGGTGTCCTAGCGGGGTCTCAATCGCGTGGCAACCAGCGATGCAGCCAGAACCACAAAAACGCAGGCCAGCGCCCACGCCAAGGGCAGAAAATTGCCTGTACGCGCGAACCATGTAGGGGCCAGCGCGGGCGGTACAAACCCGTCGATCCGGTCAGCCTGCTGCATGCCGATGTGCGAACGGACCACGCCGTTCGCGTCGATCACCGCGCTGATACCAGTAGTGGTAGAGCGCAGGACCGGCAGCCCTTCTTCAATTGCACGCATGCGCGCCTGCGCCAGATGCTGCGGCGGCCCCCAGCTACCAAACCAGCCATCGTTAGACGGATTGAAGATGTAATCCGGACGGTTTTCCCGGTCCACGACCTGGCCGGAAAAGACGACTTCATAGCAAATCTGAACGCCCGCATTGCCCCACCGGCCAAGCGGCAAGGTTTGCGGGCCCGGGCCGGGAAAGAAATCCAGCGTGCCCGCCACCAACCGCGATGCCCCGAGTGGTTCGAGCAAGTCGCGGAATGGCAAATATTCGCCGCCCGGGACCAAATGCGCCTTGTCATAGCCGGCGACAATCTTTCCGCTGGAATCGATCGCGGTTACGGCGTTGCGCGCCCCGATCGCCTTGCCGTTTTCAATCTCCAGATCAACCGCACCGGTCAGCAACATGCCCCCTTTACCGATCGTTCGGCCAATGCGGTACCGGGCAAAGGCGGGGTCGCCCGCAGCAGTCATCTGGCTGTAATAACGCTGGGGATAGCCATCGCGCAGATAGTCGGGAACGCCGGATTCGGGCCACAGAACCAACCTGTAATCGCTTGGTTCACGCTTGGCCGAAAGTTTCGCGATCCGCTGGATCTGATTTTCAAATTTTGATCCGTCATTCAATTCATCTTGCGCGATGTTGGGCTGGATCAGGGTGAAGGCAAGCGTCCCCTCTTCGCCCTTTGGCGCGGGAAAATACATGCCCGCTGCCAGCAATGCAGCGACCAGCACCGCCGCTAAAACCCGCTTTTCCCGCAACACAGCAATCAAGCCGACCCCCAGAAATACCGCCAATCCGGACAACGCATAAGTGCCCATCCAGGGCAGCAGTGCGGCCAATCCGGGCCGGTCGAACGGACCAAGCAGGATCAGGCCCAAGGGGTCCCAAGCATAGCCGGAAAGCACCCAGCTCCTGAACCACTCACCCACTATCCAGCAGCCCGCAAAACCAATGCCGCCAATAAGGAATGAACTATTGCGGCCAAGCCGGTGGCCGACCGCGCAGGCCAAAGCGGGATAGACGGCGAGGTAGAGCGATAGCAGCGGTACCGCCACCCAGCCCAAAAACATCGGCATTTCTGCCTGATATGTGAACGCAGTCGCGATCCAATTGTTGGCCAGGGTGAAATGCCCCACACCGAAAAACCAACCATAGGTCGCTGCAATCCGGGTGGTCGGTGCGGAACGGATCAGCCATGCCAGCCCGCCAATTGCAAGCAGTGCAACCGGCCACAAGCCTAGCGGCGGAAAGCCGGTCGCCGCCAATATACCAAGCACCACGGCGAATATGCGCGGGTGGTTGGCCAGCCAATGGCCAAATAGTGCGACGCGGTCCATGGACGAGGCTCTTGCCTCAGGCTGGAGCCACGTCAAGGCGCAAGTCAACCAACTGCTTCGCTATCGTCGGTACGTTTGCGGCGCGGACGCAAAGCCGGCTTCTTCTTTACCGGTTCGTCGTCAGAGCTCCTACCAATCGCAGGCGGCAATACAGCGATATCAATCTCGCCCTGATCAGAAACCGCCGGTTTTTGGACACGCGGTTTGCGCGGGGCTCGCTCAACCTTGGCCCGCACCTTCGGGGCTGGCGCGTCGCGGAAATCGTCCGAAGAACTATCGTCATCATTGTCCCGGGCATGGCCATTGCCTTGTCCGCGATCATCATCATGCGATTGCCCATTTGCCGAATGGCCACCGTTGCCTCTGGCGCTGTTACCGCGACCTTCGTTGCGGGCACCATCACGGCCATCATCACGGGAATCACCCTCGTCGCGCCAACTGCGCGAGCGGCGTGGACGGCGATTATCGTCATCGTCGCGCTGATCCTGCGAGTCTCGTTGGCCCTGATCACGTTGGCCCTGATCGCGCTGGCCCTGAGAATCGCGCTGATTTTGCGAATCGTTGCCCTGATTATTGTTTGGACCATCATTCTGGTCGTCACGCTTGGCGTGCGCCTCGTCCTGACGGACTTTGTTATCATTGATGACGCGGAAATAATGGTCGGCATATTGCAGGAAAGTTTCTTGCTGCACGCGGTCACCATTATGCTGCGCATCCTGCGCCAGCTTTTTATACTTATCCAACATCTGGGGCGCATTGCCGCGCGACCGGCTGTCGATCCGGTTCAGCTGGTTACCAGCGCCGCCACCTCCGCCTTGTGGGCGATTATTATTGCGGCCACGGCGACGATTATTGTTACTATTTCGATTGTTATTCAAGGAAGTGTCTTCCCTCATTCGTGGCCGGCGGCGGTCAAAATCTACCGTCGCGGTCACCTGAATTGAATGCCGCGCCCACCTAAATGCGGGTCACGGTGCCCCGTCTTCGTTCACCACGAGCAAAAACACCCGAGCTGTTTGAAAGATTTTGGAGCTAGACCGGGCAGGTGGCGTACACGCCGCAAACCGCTGGTCTTGGTTAGGAGTTAGCTACTGTAATGACCTTTGCCAAGTGTTTATTGCAAAACCAGCGCGCGGGGCCGTCCGGCAAGATCGCGGTGCATCGCAACCGTAAAGCCGGCAGACCGGGCCAGATCGCTCACCGCCTCTGCCTGGGTCGCCCCGATTTCCAGGACTCCAACACCGCTAGGCCGGAGCAATCCGGGCATTTGCGGGATCAAAATCCGATAGTCATTAAGCCCGTCAGCCCCTGAAAAAAGCGCCGCATCCGGTTCATATTCGCGAACCGAAGGCGCAAGCTGCGCGGCGGTTTCGACATAGGGCGGATTCGCGATGATCAGGTCAAACTGTCCGATGCCCGAATACCAATTCGCATCGCGCCAATCCAGCCGGAGCAGCCGCGCCCGGTCCTGCACCCCCAACCGGGCTGCATTGGCCGCGGCCACTGCCAACGCGCCGAGCGAATTGTCGATCCCGACCCCCTCCATGCCGGGGCGCTCAGCCAGCAAGGTCAGCAGCAGCGCGCCCGAACCAATGCCGCAATCGAGCACGCGGCCTTGTTTCGGCATGACATCAAGCGCGGCCTGCACCACGCATTCACTATCCCCTCGTGGGATCAAAACCTCCGGCGTGACGATGAAGCTGCGCCCGTAGAAATCCTGATGGCCAAGAATATAGGCGATGGGTTCATGGCGCATTCGCCGCGCAATCAAATCAGCGAAAAATTGCGGCACGGGATCGCCGGTATGACGCAGTAGCATTTCTGACCGCGAAACTCCCAGCGCCTCGGCCATTAGCAATTCTGCATCGAGCCGCGCGGTATCGCTGGTTTCGGACAGCCGCGCGGCAGCCTCGCGAATGGCCTCGGATACTTTTTGCTCAGCCATCTAACGAGGCAAGGCGTTTCGCCTCATCCTCCGCCGATAGAGCATCGACCAATTCGCCTAGGCCCGGCCCCGCCAGCACTTCGTCCAGCTTGTGCAGGGTCAGCCCGATCCGGTGGTCAGTCACTCGGCCTTGCGGGAAATTATAGGTCCGGATGCGTTCGGACCGGTCGCCCGACCCAACCATTGCCTTGCGCGCTTCGGCTTCGGCGCCGTGAGCCTCAGCGCGCTTGAGATCATAGAGCCGCGTGCGCAGGACTTGCATCGCCTTGTCCTTATTCTTGTGCTGGCTGCGCTGGTCCTGCTGGATCACCACCAACCCGCTGGGAAGGTGCGTCAGGCGCACCGCACTGTCGGTGGTATTCACGTGCTGGCCGCCCGCGCCGCTGGCGCGGTAAATATCGATCTTGAGGTCGTTCGGATCGATCTGGACATCGACCTCGTCCGGTTCGGGCAATACCGCCACTGTCGCCGCCGAGGTATGAATGCGTCCGCCGCTTTCCGTCACCGGCACGCGCTGGACGCGGTGGACGCCGCTTTCAAACTTGAGCTTGGCGAACACTCCGGTGCCCTTGATATTGGCGACCACTTCCTTGAAACCGCCGACGTCCGACGCGCTCATGCTGACGGTTTCGACTTTCCAGCCCTGTTCGGCGGCGTATTTTTCATACATGCGGAACAGATCGGCGGCGAACAGCCCGGCTTCGTCGCCGCCCGTGCCTGCGCGAATTTCCAGCATCGCAGGCCGCGCATCGGCGCTGTCACGCGGCAACATGGCAATGGCGAGCGCGCGTTCGGCGGCAGGCAGTTTTTCCCGCAGCACCGCCAGCTCCTCGTCCGCCATCGCCTTCATTTCAGGGTCGTTAGTGAGTGCGGACAGGTCGGCCATTTCCGCGCGCATATCGCGTATCTCGTCGGCGATCTTGGCGATGGGTTCCAGCTCGGAATAATCCCGGCTCGCCTGAACAAACGCCTCACCTTCGAGCGTGCCCGAAGCCATCCGCGCCTCGAGTTCCGCAAAGCGGTTGGTGATGTGGTGGAGGCGTTCGAGGGTGATGGTCACAGGCCAGCACCCCAACCCGCAACCCCGTCATGCTGAACTCGTTTCAGCATCCATCGCGCCTCCCGAACGGACGGCAAAGGTGGAGAAATGGACCCTGAAACACGTTCAGGGTGACGAGGACGGATATAAATCATCGGTATTCCGGCAGAACTTGGAGCACTAGAGGATTGGTCTCGTCGTCGCCGCTGACGCTGTGGCCCAGGTTTGCTTGAAGAGAAATGATCGAGCCAGGAGCGCGTTTGACCGCTTTGTCATATCGCTTTCGTGGTGATCCACCTGCGATAAGTTCAGCAGTCAGCCCTGCTGCACGAAGGCGCTGTAAGGCGGAGATAGCCTCTCCCATTCTCTCGTCATCCTCGACAACAAGAATCACGTCAGCGGCCACTTCCGGACGTTCCCCAACCAGCATCGCGAGTCGTTCAATCCCCGCAGCCCAGCCCACTGCTGGCGTGGCAGGTCCTCCGAGCGATTCCATCAGCCCGTCATAGCGCCCGCCGCCCAGCACGGTGCCTTGTGCGCCCAACCGGTCGGTGACGAATTCAAACGCTGTGTGGCGGTAATAATCTAACCCGCGCACCAGCGCTGAATTGCGCGTCCATTCCACTCCTGCCGCGTCCAAACCAGACGTCACCGCAGCGAAGAAATCCTTCGCCTCGCTGCTCAGGAAATCGTCGATCTGCGGGGCACCCGCCACGAAGGCCTGATCGCGGCGATCCTTGCTGTCGAGGATACGCAGCGGGTTCTTCTCCAGCCGTTCCTGGCTGTCCTCCGACAATTCGCCTTTCACCGCTCGGAAATACTCGACCAACGCTGCGCGCCATGCGTCGCGGCTGTCGGCATCGCCCAGCGTGTTGAGTTGCAGCGTGACCCCGTCCGCTATGCCCAGTTCCTTCAGCAGCTGATCCGCCATCGCGAGCAATTCGACGTCGGCCTGCGGCTCGCCCGCGCCGATGATCTCCGCATCGAGCTGATGAAACTGGCGGTAGCGGCCCTTTTGTGGGCGCTCGTAGCGGAACAGCGGGCCATGCGTCGCCAGCTTAAGCGGCGCGTGCTGCTGCCAGCCATTAGTCAAATAAGCGCGCGCGATCCCGGCGGTGAATTCGGGCCGCAGGGTCAGCGATTCGCCGCCGCGATCTTCGAAGGAATACATTTCCTTCGATACCACGTCCGTCGTCTCGCCGATCGACCGGGCGAATACTTCGGTTTTTTCGAACACCGGCATTTCGGCGCGGCGGAAACGGTACAGCTTGCGCACGCGTTCAAACGTCTCGACCACGAAGGCGAAAGCTTCCGCATCGGCCCCGAAAATGTCCTGCGTGCCGCGAATTGCTTGAGGTGTCTTGTTTGCCATGATGTCCGCGCGCTTAAATGGTCCCATCCGCCGGTGCAATGGTAACGCCGCTGTTGCAGCACCAGCGTTGATTTTATTGCACTGCAACAAATTGACGCTTGCGGTCGGGCCAACGCTCGTTAAAGACCCCCAATATGAACATCGACATGATCCCGATCGGCGATAATCCGCCCGAAAGCCTCAACGTCATTATCGAAGTGCCGTCAGGCGGCGAGCCGGTAAAATATGAATTCGACAAAGCGTCAGGTGCGCTGTTTGTCGACCGGATCCTGCACACGCCGATGCGTTACCCGGCCAATTACGGCTTCATCCCCCACACGCTGTCACCCGACGGCGATCCGCTGGACGCGCTGGTTATTGCGCGTTCGCCGTTTATCGCAGGCTGCGTCGTCCGCGCCCGTCCGATTGGCGTGCTCAATCTAGAAGACGAACATGGCGGTGATGAAAAACTGATCTGTGTGCCCGTCGACACCACTTTTCCATATTATTCCGATGTCGGTGAGCGGGGCGATTTACCCTCCATCGTGCTGCAGCAGATCGAGCATTTCTTCACCCATTACAAAGATCTGGAAGCAGAAAAATGGGTCCGCGTTGGCCTGTGGGGCGATGCCGCCGAAGCGCGTCAGGTCTTGCTGGAAGCCATCGAACGCGCGGAAAAAGCCAAGGGTTAAGCCTACTCGACCGGTTTTCCCGAATCGAGCAAATCCTTGTCGCTTTCCGGATCTGCCGCGCGTTCTGCGTCGACCATGCGTTTAACTTCGTTTTCCGGGGCAATATCGCTAGCGGCCATTGCGGGCACTTCGGGCACTTTTCCGGTTGCAGGTTCACGGTGTTTCGCCGGGGCTGCAGTACCGCTTTCGGCGAGCGGTAATTGTGTGCCGGGATCGAAACGTAACCGGTAAATCGGTTCGGGCAATAAGAAGCCAGCCGCCTCCAGCGCATCCTTGACCGCGGGGATCGAACGGCTCTTGGCCTTATACCAATCAGTTTCGTTCTGATCGACCCAACCAAGAAATTTCAGGACAATGTTGGAATCGCCCACTTCGACCACCCTGCCCTGTGGTTCGGGGTCATCAAGAATGAATGGCAGCGACCGCATCGCCTCGACACCAAGATGACGAGCCGCAGTGGGATCATCCTCTGCATCGATGCCCAGCACGAATTCAAACCGGCGCTGGGGATTGCGGGTGTAATTGAGGATCACTGCCTTGAACACGGTGGAATTGGGGATGCGCAAATGGTTGCCATCGAGCGTCATCAGGATCGTCGCGCGGCTGGTCAGGCGGATCACCCGGCCTTCGAATTCGTTGATCACCACCCACTCATTGGCGCGAAACGGCTGGCGCAGTGACAGCATCAGCGACGCAACGTAATTTTCGACCGTGTCGCGCATGGCAAAGCCCAGCGCGATCCCGATTACGCCGGCCCCGCCCAGCACTGCCCCGAGCAAGGTGGCAGCGCCGATCATCTCCAGCGCAACCACCATCCCGCCGATCACGAAAATGAACCGAATGGCGCTCGCGATTAATTCAGCCAGAAAGCTGTTCGGGGCGATCCGCTGCCAAAGCGCGCCGAAACCGGCGATCAGATAGCCGATCAGACTGATCAGGAGCGCCGCCGCCAGCGCCACCCCGATCAGCGGCAACATCTTGACGATAGAGGTCATGCGGTCGGACAACTCGCCCAGCTCGTCCAGACTTCCATCGACCGACACATCGCGTTCGAGTGAATTTTCGACTGTCACCACGCCATCAACCCGGCCAGCAATCGCCTCAGCCCGGCTTTTCGCGGCGGCATCGGGAACTGTTCCGCTGAGAGTAACCACGCCTTGGCTGACTGAAACACTCACCGCTGATAGCGAAGGCAATTGGCTGAAAATATCCTGGATCCGCGTGGCGATCCGCTCGTCCAAACCGGCCTCGGAAGTGCTGGCGATTTGCGGTTCCGGTGTGGCCGTGGCCGCCAGAGTCTCCGGCGCGGATGGTATCATGGAATGGGCAGGCGCGGCCATCGCTGGGGCAAACAGCAAAGTTACTGCCAGTATAGCTCGCCAAAAACCTGCCATTTTCATTCTCCAGCCACCACCATCCCGTTGATCCGCAGGGTCGGCACATTGATGGCGCGGTGCATTTCCAGATCGTTCGCCGGGATTAACTCGGCCATCATCGTCAGAAGATTACCGGCGATAGTAAATTCCGCCACCGGGCCGGCGACTTCACCGTTTACAATCCGGAAACCGGATGCGCCCCGGCTGTAATCGCCAGTCACGGGATTGACCCCTTGGCCCGATAATTCGGTTACCAATACGCCGTCAGAAATATCGGCCATCAATTCGGCCCGGCTGACGGTTCCAGCCTCCAAATGGACATTCGTGGCAGAGATGCCGGGCGCGCCGCTGCCGCCACGCGCGGCGTGACCAGTTGGCGTAATGCCCAGTTGGCGTGCGGCGGAAAGGTTGGTCAGCCAGCCGGTTAGCCGGCCGCCTTCCACCAATACGCGCGGCGCAGTGGGCAGTCCTTCGCCGTCGAACGGGCGTGATCGCAGCCCCCGGAGCAGATGCGGATTATCCAATATCCTGATGCCGCGGGCGAAAATCTCATCCTCCAAACGGTCCAGCAAAAAACTGGAACGCCGGGCGATCGCGGTGCCCGAAATCGCGCCAAGCAAATGGCCGACCAAGGAACTGCTGACGCGAGGATCGAACACCACTGGCATGGTCCCGCTGCCAATCCTGCCGGGATTTAACCGCGCCACTGCCCGGTCCCCCGCCCGCTGGCCAATCTCAGCTGGCGGCGGCAGATCGGCGGCATGGCGCATGGTGCGATAGGCATAGTCGCTTTGCATATTGCCGCCCTCGCCTGCAATCACGCTGGCGCTGAGCGAATGGCTGGTCGCGCCGTATCCCTGAGTAAATCCTTCGCTAGTGACCAAGGCCGCAACAGAACGTCCAAAGCTTGCGCTGCCGCCATCACTGTTGGTGACGCCTGCAACAGCGCGGGCCGCATCCTCGGTTTCCTCGGCCATTGCGCGTAGGCTTGCCGGGCTGGGTTCCGCACTGTCTTCCAGGTCGAGTATTGGCAGCGGTCCATGCGCAAGCATTTCCGCGGGCGCTATCCCGGAATAGGGATCTTCCGGTGCGGCGCTGGCCATGGCTACGGCGCGCGCCGCCAATTCCTCAAATGCAGCGGCGGAAAAATCGCTAGTGCTGATCGAGGCGGATTTCTGGCCGACGAACACCCGCAGGCCGATCTCTTCACTTTCGGAACGCTCGACATCTTCCAGCTTGCCCAGCCGAATGCTTACAGCCTCCGATGAACTGGCGCTGGCGACTGCATCGGCGCTGCTCGCGCCAAAGCGTTTGGCAGCATCAAGCAATTGCACGCAGCGGTCCTGCGCGGTGGAAACATCGATCATGAGAAATTACGGGTGTGAATCATTCCTGCGACGTAGGGTAGCGTCAGACCGGGTGCAAGCCAGAGCGCGCGGTCAGATCACGCGGCAGCGATGGTCTTGTATATCGCCGTCAGGACGAATGGCAGACCAATGGCCAACACCCATAAGCCCAATTGATCGCGCCGATAGGCACCTGCCATGCCCTTGTCCGCGGCCTGCTGATCGCTGAGGCCCAGCCAGCGGCGTTCGAAGAATCGGCAAGCCGGGATGATTCCGACAACCAGAACGACCAACGCAAAATAGGGGAGAATAGAGCCCACCCCGCGTTCCATTGCGGCAACAGTCACAAATATTTGCAGTACGGTATAGGTCAGCAGGGCATAGGCGACATTGTTACTCATACCGCGGCGCCAGTCACATTTGCTGGCGAAGACAGGCGCCTTCTTGCTCGCAGATTTGCCTAATGGTCGGCCCATTATATGTATCCTCACCCCCGTGACCCGAGGAGAAGTATCTCAAACCTTCGTCCAACAGTCAAATATGGTAACTTTGTTTTATTTCTTGCAGCTTCGACTTTGCGCTAAAGGCGCGGCACGCGAAAGGCGCGCGCAGGCGTATTTCTACCTACCATGCACAAACCTTGCCAAAATTTTTAACTGAGGGGTTTTTTGTCTGCGCTGGGCTGCTACATGGGTTGGTGATGACGACATTAGACAAATCAGGCGCCGCTATGAGTGCTGCCCAGACCCCCGATTCGGCCCATGCTTCTGCGCGTGTTTCTGCGCGTTCAGGGGCGGATGCGTCGGTTCCGATCCCTCAAGGCGGCTTGGAAGTGGTTTCCATCGCCAAGAGCTATGACAAGCGGGCGGTACTGTCGGACATCTCGCTGACCGTCGGCAAGGGCGAAGTGCTCGGCCTGCTTGGACCTAATGGCGCGGGCAAGACCACCTGTTTCTATTCGATCATGGGGCTGGTTCGCCCCGATTCGGGCCGGATCCTGATGGACGGCGAAGATGTGACCAAACTGCCGATGTATCGCCGCGCGATCCTGGGCCTGGGCTATTTGCCTCAGGAAACCTCCATCTTTCGCGGGATGACGGTGGAACAAAATATCAATTGCGTGCTGGAAATGGTCGAACCGGACAAGGAAGCCCGCGCTGCCGAATTGGAGCGGTTGCTGGATGAATTCGGGCTGCAGCGCCTGCGCACTTCCGCTGCGATGGCGCTGTCGGGCGGTGAACGCCGGCGCTGCGAAATTGCCCGCGCATTGGCTGCAAAACCCTCGATCATGCTGCTGGATGAACCCTTTGCCGGGATCGATCCGCTGTCGATCAGCGACATTCGTGATTTGGTGATCGATCTGAAAGATCGCGGTATCGGCGTGCTGATCACCGATCACAATGTTCGCGAAACGCTGGATATCGTTGACCGCGCCTGCATCATCTATGGCGGCCAAGTGCTGTTTGCCGGCACGCCGCAAGATCTGGTGGCCGATGAAAACGTCCGCCGGCTGTATCTGGGCGAAGGGTTCACCCTGTAATGCTCCGCCTGACGCCAAAACCTGCAGCGAAGCTTTCGCCAACCGGAAACTGAGCAATGGCACTGGGTCCGCGCCTCGATCTGCGGCAGTCACAATCCCTCGTGATGACGCCGCAATTGCAGCAAGCGATCAAGCTGCTGGCGCTGTCCAATCTGGAAATTGAAGCCTTCATCGGCGAGGCGCTGGAATCAAATCCGCTGCTTGAAGCAGGCGATGTTACCCGCGATAGCGCGGACGGCGAGGATGGCTCTGACGGCCCCCGCGAAGAAACATCCTCCGATACATTGATAGCCGAAGGTAAAGGCGAGGATGACCGGCCCCTCGATATCTCCGCCGAAACAATCGACCGCGACCGCGACACGGGCGACGGTGAATGGGGCAGCGCAGGCAGCCAATCCCTAGGGGCGGGGGCAGAAAGCCCGTCAATTGACGAACGCGGCGGCGGCCCGATCAGTCTGGCGGATCACCTGAACGAACAAGTCGGCCCTGCATCAGGCGATGCACGAGAGGAATTCCTGGCGCGGTATCTGATCGGACAGATCGACGATGCAGGCTATTTGACCATGGACGAGCGAGAGGTGGCGCTGGAGCTGGACGTGCCGGTGGCCGAAGTGGAGCGGGCCTTGGCAGTCGTCCATTCGCTTGAACCTGCCGGGGTCGGCGCGCGCAATCTGGCGGAATGCCTTGCCCTTCAGGCGCGTGAGGCTGACCGATACGATCCCTGTATGGCCCGGCTGATCGATAATCTGGATCTGATTGCCAAGGGCTCGTTCGAACAATTGCGGCGGATGTGTGATGTCGATGACGAAGATTTCGCCGACATGCTGGCGGAGCTCAGAACTTATGATCCACGCCCCGGTCTGCAATATGGCGCCAGCGAAGGCACCGCTGTGGTGCCCGATGTTCTGATCGAACAGGATCCGGCCAGCAATGGGGGGGGTGGCTGGAATATCTCGCTGAATGAAGCGACCCTGCCGCGGCTGGTAGTCAATCGGAATTATTATCTCGAACTGCGCGAGGGCAGCGCGGATAAGGAATCCCGCGCTTGGCTGCAGGAACGGCTGGGTGATGCCAATTGGTTGATCAAGGCGTTGGACCAACGGCAAAAGACAATCCTCAAAGTTTCCGCCGAGATCGTAAAAAGACAGGACGGATTCTTTCGGCGCGGCGTGTCGGAATTAAAACCGCTGACCCTGCGCGCTGTGGCCGAGGCGATTGAAATGCATGAAAGCACGGTCAGCCGGGTGACCTCGAACAAATACCTTCACTGCGACAGGGGAACGTTCGAACTGAAGTACTTCTTCACCAGCGGTGTCGGCGCAGATGCGGACGGCGAAGGCGGCGCATCGTCCGAAGCGGTCAAATCCCGGATCAAGGGTCTGACCGATGCGGAAGACCCGAAGAAAATCCTGTCGGACGACAAATTGGTCGATCTGCTCAAAGGCGAAGGCTTCGATCTGGCCCGGCGAACGGTAGCGAAATATCGCGAGGCGATGGGCATCGGCAGCAGCGTACAGCGGCGGCGCGCGAAGAAAATGGAGGGATTGCGGTGAGAAGCCTGGCCAAGGTTCGGGGGAGGTTTTGTTTTGACCTCAAGCGCCGGGCGCCCACATCCGTGGGCTTGGCTTTCCTCGCATAAGCTCGGGCGGGCGGTCGCCCTTTGGCTGCCGCGACCAAGATCAAGTTGGAACCCGAATGGCTGGGAATGGATCGGTCCGCGACTAGCGGACCGCAAGGCCGACCGGCCGCCGGGCGGTTAGCCCGCCCCTAGGAGGCGTGAGCGTAGCGAACTAGCCGTTAGAGAAAACAAAAACTCCGGCGTTTGAGGTCGGCCCCGCAAGGGGCCAAACAGACACCCCGACTCGCCGGAATCCATAGGTTCACGCTTAATTAACCTTTTTTGTTCAGAACTTGTGTGGTTAATACAGGTCAATACCTCTTTCGAAGAGGTTACCGGCCATTTTGAGCCAATTGGTTCGGGTTATTAAGATTTCGGGTAAAGGGGGACTTTCCCATGCGTGTACTGTTGATCGAAGACGAGCCGACTACGTCAAAAGCCATCGAGCTGATGCTGACGACCGAGGGCTTCAATGTCTATTCTACCGATCTGGGCGAAGAAGGCCTCGATCTGGGCAAGCTGTATGATTACGATATCATCCTGCTCGATCTCAACCTGCCTGATATGCACGGCTATGATGTGCTGAAGAAATTGCGCGTCGCCAAGGTGCAAACACCGGTTCTGATCCTGTCCGGCATTGCCGAAATGGACAGCAAGATCCGCAGCTTTGGTTTTGGCGCTGACGATTATGTCACCAAACCGTTTCACCGCGAAGAATTGGTCGCCCGCATCCACGCTGTTGTGCGCCGATCCAAGGGTCATTCGCAATCGATCATCCGCACTGGCAAGCTGGCCGTCAATCTTGACGCCAAGACAGTCGAAGTGGACAGTGCCCGGGTGCATCTGACCGGCAAGGAATATGCGATGCTGGAACTGCTTTCGCTGCGCAAAGCAACCACGCTGACCAAGGAAATGTTCCTCAACCACCTATATGGCGGAATGGACGAGCCGGAACTGAAAATCATCGACGTTTTCATCTGCAAACTGCGCAAGAAACTCTCTCACGCATGCGGCGGTGAAAACTATATCGAAACCGTCTGGGGCCGCGGCTACGTACTGCGCGATCCGGATACCAAGGCCGAAGCTGCTTGATTTTCTAGGCCCGAGTTTGAACAAAGACCGTCCGGGTAATTCCGGGCGGTTTTTTGTTTCCGCAAGCGCATCCGCGCTCGCGATATCCGCGCGCCTGCGGCGCTGCGGGCGGCCAGTCGGCCTTTGACTGCCGTGACCAAGTTCACTCGCGATGCTGATGGCCCGGAATGGTCCGGTCCGCGACCAGCGGACCGCAAGCGCGACCGCGCGCCGGGCGGTTAGCCCGCCCCCTCGGAGGCGTTCGCGCAGCGAACAGGCCGCGAGAGAAAACAACCCGCACAAACCTCCCCCACTTGAGACCCGCCGCAATCCCCTCTAACCGGCGCCCATGACAGCGAACAAACCCGGTGACCCGACAACCCTCAACCGCCTCTATGGCCGGACCCAAGGCCGCACCTTGCGGCAGGGACAGCAGGAGTTGCTGGACGAGCTACTGCCAAAGCTACGCGTGCCGGATGAAGGCCCGGTCACTGCCGAGGCACTTTTCGGGCATGATGTGCCGCTCCATTTCGAAATCGGCATGGGCGCAGGCGAACATTTGGCGGCCCGGGCTGACATGCTGCCCGACCATTCCTTCATTGGCGCGGAGCCGTTCGTAAACGGCATGGTCGGCGCGCTCGGCCACGTCCGCGATCTCGGCCTCACCAATGTCCGGCTGCATATGGGCGATGCACTGGAGGTGCTGGCGCGCATTCCCGATGGCTCGCTGTCCTTCGTCTATCTGCTGCATCCCGATCCGTGGAAAAAAGCCCGCCATGCCAAACGCCGGATGATGAATGATGGCCCGCTGGATATGATCGCGGCCAAACTGAAACCCGGGGCTGAGTTCCGTTTCGGCACCGATCACCCGATCTACCTGCGCCACGCGCTGATGGTGATGCGGCGCCACACGCACCAGTTCGAATGGCTGATCGAAGGGCCAAAAGACTTCCAGACCCGCCCCGGCGGCTGGAGCGAGACCCGCTACGACAAAAAGGCCCGGCGGCAGGGCCATGAGGTGTGGTATTTCAGGTACCTGAGAAAATAGAGGCACCATTAATCTGGCAGGGGAAGGTGATTGAGTTCGTCCGAAAGAGGGATTCCGACGGCGATGTTATCTACCGCCCGATTGTCGAATTCTTTGATGCAAACGGAACGCGCCACGAATTCACTGGCCAAGTCGGCAGCCCCCCAACCATTCCACCGGCGAGACGGTGCAAATTCTATATCCGCTCAGGCACCCGGGCCGGGCGATTATCGATGGATTCGGTTGGAATTTTCTTGAATTGCTCAGGCGTAAGCATTCCCTCTTTTTATAAGAGTGATGGCGTGTAAATAATCCGCCATTCGCATTCTTCGCGGAACGAGGGGTGTTTTGTCGACTGAACAGCGAAACGAAATGCCTTAATAATTGTATCGTGGAAAAACTGTCCGCCCAGTCGCGAAGAAGGCACGGGGCCTAACCCACCACTCCCGCAGCAGCCAGCACCGCCAAGGTCAGCACTTCGGGAGCGACTGCGGTCATCGGGACAATCTGGACCGGTTTTTCCATCCCGATCAGCATCGGCCCGATGGTGGCATCGCCGCCCAGTTCGCGCAGGATCTTGGCGGACAGGTTGGCCGATTGCAGGCCGGGCATCACCAGCACATTGGCCGGTCCGGACAGGCGGCTGAACGGGTACAGCTCCATAACTTTCATATTCAGCGCGGCGTCTGGCGCCATCTCGCCTTCATATTCGAAGTCGGGCTTTTCCTTGTCCAGGATTGCCACTGCGCCGCGGATATTATCGAGCCATTTGCCGCTGGGGTTGCCGAAGGTGGAATAGGACAGGAAGGCAACGCGCGGTTCATGGCCCATGCGGCGGGCAACAGCGGCGGTTTCGCGGGCGATATGGGCCAGCTCTTCCGCACTTGGGCGTTCATTGATCGTAGTATCGGCCAGGAACGTCGTGTGGTTCTTGCCGATCATCATGTGAATACCGAAAGGCAGCGCGCCTTCTTTTGCATTCAGAACCATATTCACTTCGCGGGCAGTCTGGGCGAAGGTTCGCGTCAAGCCGGAAATCATCGCGTCGCCGTAACCAAGCGCCACCAGCAGGGCGGCAAATACATTGCGTTCCTGATTGACCATCCGGCGCACATCGCGTTCCGTATAGCCTTTGCGCTGAAGCCGTTTGTAGAGAAAATCGACCATTTCCGGAACATATTCGCAATCGTTCGAATTCTGGATTTCGAAATCACCGGGATTATCCGCGCCCAGCATATGCAATTTGTCCGCAACCGCCTTGGTCCGTCCGACCAGAACCGGGGTGCCATAACCGAAATCGCGGAATTGGATCGCGGCGCGCAGCACCACGTCTTCTTCCGCCTCGGCAAACACCACCCGCTTGGGATTGGCGCGGGCGATTTCATATGTGTTGGTCAGCACCGAGGTGGTCGGGTTGAGCCGCGCCTTAAGCGACAGCGTATAGGCTTCGAAATCCTTGATCGGCGCCTTGGCAACACCGGAATCCATCGCTGCCTTGGCCACCGCAGCGGAGACTACTTCCATCAGGCGCGGATCAAACGGGGCCGGGATGATGTAATCAACGCCGAATTTGTGGTTGATACCATATGCCGCCGCCACTTCATCAGGCACCCGCTGGCGCGCCAGCGCAGCGATGGCATGCGCGGCGGCAACTTTCATTTCCTCGTTAATCGTGGTCGCCTGAACATCCAGCGCGCCGCGGAAAATGAACGGGAAACCAAGGACGTTGTTGACCTGATTGGGAAAATCCGACCGGCCAGTGGCAATGATCGCATCAGGCCGCACGGCCTTGGCATCATCCGGCGTAATCTCCGGATCGGGATTGGCCATCGCAAAGATGATCGGGTCTTTGGCCATTTTCTTGACCCATTCAGGCTTCAGCGCGCCCGCTGCGGACAGGCCGAGGAAAATATCCGCCCCGTCCAGCGCTTCTTCCAAACTGCGCGCCTTGGTGGGCACGGCATGCGCGCTTTTCCATTGGTCAACATTCTCGCGGCCGGGATAGATCGGGCCGGTCCGGTCGCAAACGATCACATTTTCATGCGGCACACCGATGGATTTGATCAGCGCGGTACAGGCCAATGCGGCAGCGCCTGCGCCATTCACGACGATTTTCACATCTTTCAGGTCGCGGCCGGTCAGATGACAGGCATTGATCAGGCCCGCCGCAGAGATAATCGCAGTGCCATGCTGATCGTCATGCATAACCGGGATGTTCATCCTGTCGCGCAATGCCTGCTCGATGATGAAGCATTCCGGCGCAGCGATGTCTTCCAGATTGATCCCGCCAAAGGTTGGCTCCATCAACGCGACGGCATTGATGAACGCTTCAGGGTCTTCGGTATCCAGCTCGATATCGATCGCGTCGACATCGGCGAAACGTTTGAACAATACCGCCTTGCCTTCCATCACCGGCTTGGATGCGAGCGCGCCCAGATTGCCCATACCCAGAATGGCGGTGCCGTTGGAAATCACCGCCACCAGATTGGCGCGGGCAGTATATTTTGCGGCATTAGCCGGATCGTCGGCAATTGCCTGCACCGGTGCGGCAACGCCGGGCGAATAGGCCAGCGACAGATCGCGCTGGGTCGCCATCGGCTTTGAGGCGATGATCTCGATCTTACCAGGGCGGATGGTTTCGTGATAGAACAAGGCTTCGCGTGCGGTGAAACCGGTCTGCTTTTTATCGGCCAAAGTAATCCCTCCAGATGATCAGGCAACAAGTTGATCATGCCGTAACCGAGGATATCGGCAAGCGATAGGGGAAAGCTTGCCCGCCTGCCCTTCCCGAATCGGCGGCGCTGCGTATAGGCCCGCGGACATGGCGAGCACGAAGGCGGTTACCAAGGCCAAAGGGCCTACTCCGATGATGCAGCAATATTTCGCGTTGAAGCGTGAAGCCGAAGGGTGCCTGCTGTTTTACCGGATGGGCGATTTCTTCGAATTGTTCTTTGACGATGCGAAACAGGCCGCCGCCATTCTGGATATCGCGCTAACCAGCCGGGGCGAACATGATGGCCAGCCGGTGGCGATGTGCGGCGTGCCGGTCCACGCGGCGGAAGGCTATCTGGCGAAGCTGATCAAGGCCGGGTGCCGGGTGGCAATCGCGGAACAGATCGAAACACCCGAACAAGCGAAGAAACGCGGCGGGTACAAGGCGCTGGTGGCGCGCGACATCGTCCGTTTTGTCACTGCCGGGACATTGACCGAGGAAGCGCTGCTGGAACCGCGCCGCGCCAATGTGCTGGCGGCAGTGTGTGATCTGCGCGGTACCATCGGCATCGCGGCCTGCGATATTTCGACCGGGCGGATGGAGCTGGAAGAATGCGTGCCTGACGCAGTCGGCGCCGCGCTGGCCCGGTTGGGTGCGAGCGAGTTGGTCGCGCCTGAAGAATGGGATGAGGCGCCCGAGGATGCTATTTCGCGGCCACGTCAGGACTTTGGCAGCGATGACGGCGAGGCACGCCTGAAATCGCTGCATAGCGTTGCAACGCTGGACGGATTTGGCAATTTCACCCGCGCCATGTTGGCAGCAGCGGGCGGTTTGGTAGCGTATCTCGACCATGTCGGACGTGGAAATCTGCCGTTTCTGCAGCCGCCGGTGGCCCGCACCGGGGCGGAGACGCTGGTGATGGACGAGGCAACGCGCAGCAGTCTGGAAATCCTGCAATCGCAGCAAGGAAGCCGCGCTGGCAGCCTGATCGCAGCGGTTGATCGCTGTGTTACCGGCGCGGGTGCACGGCAATTGGCTGACGATCTGGGCGCGCCTTTGCTGGACCGCGGGGCGATAGAGGCGCGGTTGGCGCTGGTCCATTGGCTGCATGACGATCCACTGCTGCGCGCTGATTTACGCGAAGTACTGCGCGCATTGCCGGATATCGGCCGCGCGCTTGGCCGGGTTGTGGCGGGCCGGGGCAGTCCGCGCGATCTCGGGCAAATTCGTGACGGTCTGACTGAGGCCCGGCGAATTCGCGATTTTCTGGCCGCCAAGACTGACCGCCCGGCTTTGCTCGAACAGCTGCTGCCGGTGATGGGCGGCCACGGCGCGATGGTCGATCTGATGCAGCGGGCGCTGGTGGCATCCCCGCCGACAGAGCGTTCGCAAGGCGGTTTCATCGCTGAAGGCTATGACGCCGCGCTGGATGAATTGCGCGCCGTGTCAGGTAACGCCCGCCGCGCTATCGCCGCATTGGAGGGCCGCTACCGCGAGGAAACCGGCATCGCACCGCTAAAGATCAAGCATAATGGCGTGCTCGGTTATTTCATCGAAGTACCCGCCAAACATGGTGATGCGCTGATGGCGCCCGATAGCGGCTTCACCCACCGCCAGACGATGGCTGGTGCCGTTCGGTTCAACTCGTTGGTGCTGCATGAAGAAGCTGGCCGGATTGCCGAGGCAGGCGGCCACGCACTCGCAGCAGAGGAAGCCCATTTCGAGGAACTGACCGCCGAGATTATCACGGCGCGATTGCAAATCGCTGAAACAGCCGCTGCGCTTGCCCGTGTCGATGTCGCCGCCGGTCAGGCTGAACGCGCGGCCGAAGGTGGCTGGTGCCGCCCTCTGATAACCGAGGGCAATGCGCTTGCGATCACAGGGGGGCGCCATCCGGTGGTTGAGGCTGCTCTGGCAGCTTCGGGCGCAAAATCAGGGTCTGGCGAGCGTTTCGTGGCCAATGATTGCACCCTGTCACCCGATGACCGGCTATGGCTGATTGGCGGGCCGAATATGGGCGGTAAATCGACCTTCCTGCGCCAGAATGCACTGATTGTGCTGCTGGCGCAGGCTGGCGGATATGTTCCCGCAGCGCAGGCCACCATCGGTTTGGTCGATAAATTATTCAGCCGCGTTGGCGCATCGGATAATCTGGCACGCGGGCGATCAACCTTCATGGTCGAGATGGTCGAAACTGCGGCCATTCTTGCACAGGCAAGCGAACGTAGCTTTGTCATTCTCGATGAAGTCGGGCGCGGCACATCTACCTATGATGGCCTGGCGCTGGCATGGGCAGTGGTAGAAGCCGTGCATGGCCGCAACAAATGTCGCTGTTTGTTTGCAACCCATTATCACGAGCTGTCGCGGCTCGCAGAAAGCTGCGAGGCGCTGTCGCTCCATCATGTCCGAGCGCGGGAATGGCGCGGAGATCTGGTGCTGCTGCATGAATTGGCAGAAGGCCCGGCCGACCGCAGCTACGGTCTCGCCGTGGCAAAATTGGCGGGCGTGCCCAAAGAAGTGGTCGCGCGGGCAAAGTCGGTGCTCGACAAATTGGAAAAAGCGCGGTCGGAAACCGGCGGCATCGCTGCGGGCCTTGGCGATCTGCCACTATTTGCCGCCGCCACCGCCGCACAGAAAGAACCAAGCGACCCCCTGCGTGAGCGGTTGGAAACGCTTGATATTGACGCGCTCAGCCCGCGAGAGGCGCTGGATATATTGTATGAATTGAAGCGGCAATCGGCGACAACAGAACATTAACCCTCGCGCGGTATAAATATTGGCGATGCGTGGATACATGTTCAAGAACCGCTGGGGCGCCTTAATGTTTGTGTGCCTGATGGCGTACAGCGCCGTCACCTTGGTTGGCGGCGAAGACGACGAAGGCATCTTGCTGAGTGCAGCAGAAGAATTGACCAAAGCGAAAGCTGAAACGGATGAACGCCCTGCAATAGAAGCCGATACGCCTGACGAAAATTCCTCGGATGAGGAGCTGGGCGACAGTTTCGGTTCAGAAGATTATCTGATCGACAGTGCACAAGGGTTTGACCCAGTTCCCGACCTCGATATTGCAAGCGAGATGGGCAGCTATGCAGAGGGTGGTGACGTCGTTATAGTCGTCGACAATGACGAAATCGAGCAATGAGCCAGGCACCAATCAGGCTGACAAAAGCACAGAATTAGCAGAAGACCGGACTGATTGGGCGGAAGATCGAACGATCCTCGCGCTTGAGCGGACCTTTGCCGGTTGGATACGGACTGCCTTTGGAGCGATAGGTATCGGGCTGGGTTTCCGTGCCTTGTTTGGCGAATTTGATCCGCCGTGGCTCGCCCGCGCGATCGCAACCATGTTCATCGCAATGGCGATAGTCTTCGCTATTGGTGCAGAACGCCGGGCCCGCCGATCATTCGAACGATTGTCATCGCACGCGGTAGACGCGCCGGAACTGCCCAATCTGCGATGGATTGCCTATGCTATCTCGCTCGGATCAGTCGTTTTGATCGTCGCTCTTTGGGTGCTCCACTAGGATTATGGCAAAAGCCTACCTGGTCGGAACCGGTATCTCGCCAGTATAATCGTAAAAGCCCCGTCCGGTTTTGCGGCCCAACCAGCCGGCCTCGACATATTTCACCAGCAGCGGCGCAGGCCGATATTTGGCATCGCCGGTGGTCTTCTGCAAAATCCGGACGATATCCAGCACCGTGTCGAGGCCGACGAAATCTGCCAACGCCAGCGGCCCCATGGGATGGTTCAGGCCAATTTTGCAGCCCTTGTCGATGTCTTCGATGCTGGCAGTACCCTGTCCAAGGACAAAGACCGCTTCATTGAGCATCGGAATTAGAATCCGGTTGACCACAAAGCCCGGTTCATCCTGTACCTCGACCACTTGCTTGCCGAGGCTCTCAGCAAATTCCCGGGTCCGGGCGGTGGTTTCAGGGCTGGTCGCAAGGCCCGGAATAATTTCAATTAGCCCCATGATCGGAACGGGATTGAAGAAATGCAGGCCGATAAACCGCGCAGGATCGGGCGCAAAATTGGCCATCCGGGTGATCGGGATCGAACTGGTGTTGCTGGCTAGGATAGCATCGCTGGCCAGCACTTTGCTCGCCTCGGTAAAGATCGCCTGCTTGATCTCTTCCTTCTCGGTTGCCGCCTCGATAATCAGCTCTGCATCAGCCATCGGCGCATAATCAGCAATCGGGGTGATTCTGGCGAGCGCTGCTTCTGCCTCGGCCACTTCCAGCTTGCCCCGCCCGACCAGCTTGCCAAGCGCTTGTTCGATGCCGGATTTAGCTTTCTCGGAAATGGCGATGTCCCGGTCAGACAACATCACCTGCATGCCATATTGTGCAATGGTCTGAGCGATCCCGGAACCCATCTGGCCAGCACCGATCACAGCAATATTTCGCATCGCATCAATTCCTTCGCAACTGCAGCAAAGTCGCCTGTTAGCGGCTACAAGCAAGTCTGCCTAGACCGCGCGTACATTGTCTCCATTTTAGGCAAATTCGCGGAGTAACGCCGAAGTTCTAGCGATTGGCGCCGGGAATCCACTTAACGTCTGCCGCACCGTCATCATTGGCAATGCGTGCCAGCACAAACAGATAATCCGACAGGCGGTTGATGTAAGCCAATGCAGCGGGATTAACCGGGTCTTCTGCGGCCAATGCAGTTACACTGCGTTCCGCGCGGCGCACCGACGCCCGTGCAACGTGGACCCGCGCAGCCGCTTCGGACCCGCCCGGCAATACAAAAGTTTTCAGCGGTTCGAGCCGTTCATTCAGCGCGTCAATTGCGTGTTCCAGCCATTCAGCCTGTGCCGGAATTATCCGCAAAACCATCTCGGATGGGGCAAAATCCTTGCCGCCGACTTCGCCCAATGGAGTGGCCAGATCAGCGCCCAGATCGAACATGTCGTTCTGGATCCGAAACAGCGATTTGGCATCTTCACTGCCGGCCAGCGCCACTGCGGCCAGCCCGATGGCGCTGTTCGACTCGTCCACCGCGCCGATCGCTTCGATCCGCGCTGCGTGTTTTGCCTGACGTGATCCGTCGACCAACCCGGTCGAACCGTCATCACCGGTACGAGTGTAGATCTTGTTGAGCTTAACCATCGCTAAGAAGGCTCCGCTGAATCAGCGACTGAGGGCCATGATAATCGCAACGACCAGCACCGCGAGCCCCTGATATTTGATCCGGTTGAACATCATTTTGTTCTGCATCGTCTGCATTTCGATCAAATTATCCGAGCCCCCGTTCTCAAGATCGACCTTGGTCGTTTTGAGAAAGGCAACAATGCCGCGCACCAGCGATACGATCACCATGATACACAGCACAACGAGCAAAATTATGAGGAATATATTCATGACGGTTATTTAGGAAGCATGGAGAGAAATACCAGCGGGAAAGCTGTTTTGGCGAAGATCATCTGCAAGTTTTCGTCCATCTTCGCCCGCCAGGCGCCGATCCGCCAGCGATGGCGAGCCGCGCCGCTTGGCCAGTTTGGTGCCCGTTTCGTCCATCAGCAGCGGATGGTGATGCCAGCGCGGTACCGGCAGATCCAGCAATTCCTGCAACAGCCGGTGGATGTGACTGGCGGCGAACAGATCTTGCCCGCGGGTTACCAGCGTCACCCCGTCCTGCGCATCATCCAATGTCGCCGCCAGGTGGTAGCTGGCCGGTGCGTCTTTGCGCAACAACACGACATCTCCGGTCTGTTCAGGCGCGGCGCGCTGCTCGCCGGCCAAATCGTCCGTCCAATATAGTGGGCCGGCCTTGGCCGCCGCCTCCGAGACATTCAGCCGCCACACCGCGCCGTCAGATGATCCAGGCGGGGTATCGCGGCAGGTGCCCGGATAGACTGGCCCTTCTGGCCCGAATTCACCCGCCGCCGCCGTGATTTCGGAGCGAGTGCAATTGCAGGGATAAAGCAGGCCCATCGCCTTCAGGCGTTCGGCGGCAGCCGTATATGTTGCCAACCGGGCCGATTGCGGGACAACTTCGGTCCATTCCAGCCCCAGCCAAGCCAGATCGGCACGAAATTCGTCGGCCAGTTCCGGCTTGCTGCGCGCGCCGTCAATATCCTCTATCCGCAGCAGAAAACGCCCGCCAGCATCCCGTGCCAGATCATGCGCGACAATCGCGGAATAGGCATGGCCAAGATGGAGTGGGCCATTCGGGCTGGGGGCGAAACGGGTTGTGAGCATGATCGAAGCGCCGCTGTAGGCCATTCTTCGGAGGTCGGCAAAATTGCACCACGCAAAAACTCTGTGGATGGGCCCACTGTAACAGGGTTGACGCTTTTTGCCGCAAATGCTCCGTTGCGACAAATCGGGAGAAGGACCAGACGTGTTCAAAGCCGAATTGATGGAACGGGCGGCCCGTTTTCGTAGCGCCGCAGAAGATCCCACCCGCAATGTTGCGGGATGCCCTGCGCTGGTGCTGAACGCGGATTACACCCCGCTGTCCTATTACCCGCTCAGCCTGTGGCCATGGCAAACCGCGATCAAGGCGATTTTCCTCGACCGGGTGGATGTGGTCGCCAGCTATGACCGGGAGGTCCATTCGCCGTCGCTGGATATGAAGATCCCCTCGGTCATTGCGCTCAAGCAATATGTCAAACCAAGCGAATTTCCGGCCTTCACCCGGTTCAACGTGTTCCTGCGCGACCGGTTCACCTGCCAATATTGCGGCGATAACCACCATCTGACCTTCGACCACGTGACCCCGCGCCGCCTGGGCGGCAAAACCAGCTGGGAAAATATCGTCGCCGCCTGCGCGCCGTGCAACATGAAGAAAGGCGGCCGCACGCCAAAGCAGGCAAAAATGCCAATATTGGTAAAACCGATCCGCCCGACCAATTGGCAGTTGCAACAACGCGGCAAGGCCTTCCCGCCCAATTTCCTGCACGAAACATGGCGGGATTGGCTTTATTGGGACATCGAGCTGGAGGCCTGAGGATTTTCAGCGGCTAGCGGTCCGATTGCGGACGTTTGCAGCAAATGCTCCCTTCGTCTCGAACTTCCTTGTGTCTGCCTGCCTGGCTGCGCTACACCGCGCCGGTGGGAAAGGGGGCCTTATCGTGCTCAAAAATTTGCTAATCCTTGCAACTCCGCTCCTCTTCGCGGCTTGCGCAACTGATCGAGATGCGAACACTCTGTCCAAGAGTGCAGCCGACGGCAGGACCTTTGCACAGACGAACTGCGCCAGCTGTCACGCGCTTGATGACGGTGTTTCGCCCAATCCGAATGCCCCGAGCCTTCGTCGTGCGGCCCACCGCTTGCCAGAATGGATGGTAGCGGGGTCGTTCGAGCGTGGAGTTCAGATCGGCCATACGACTGAAATGCCGGTCTTCGTATTCGAAGATAGCGATATCGCCAATCTGCTCGCCTATTTCGATACGCTCAGAGAAAAAGATTGAATGGCAGGTTTCCACCCTATTGCAGACGCTGGGAGGTTTCCGCTTCCAAGGTCCGCTAACGACCCAATAGCCGACATTTCGGTCGTAGCTGCAACAAAACCCCCGCTGCGCAAAGGCCAAAGGTCGCACTTACATCTTTCATGCTATTGGAAAGCTGTTAGGAATAGTGTTGTTGGGCCGGGGGGCTAAATTGAAACGTCGAGAAGAAACGCAAAGCTCTCGCGCGGCGGAGCGATCCGGGAGCCGATTTATCGGTCACCTTCACGCTTTTCGCGGCGTGGCGATCATGCTGATCGTACTAGTCCATATTGCCGGTTATTCGATGTTTCGTATTGGGACCGACCCCGACATGTCGGATTACCTGCTTATATGGGCAGTGTTTGAAACGATTGCACATAACGGTACAGTGTTCTTCGCGCTGATATCGGGGCTGCTCTATTCGACTGTCCTTGCAGGGCGCGGCTGGCTCAGCTTTTTCCGCAGCAAGGTGATGAATGTTATCTTGCCCTATGTTTTTTTCAGCCTGCTTTTTACGGCAATATTGTTCAGCGGGATTGACGGCATTTCCCTTTTTAGCGGAAATCTGGGTGACTTTGCGCGCGAAGCCTTCGGTAATATTCTGACTGGCAGCGCGTCGTTCCATTTTTGGTATTTGCCAGTGCTGGTCGGACTATTCGCTTTGACCCCCTTGCTTGCTTGGATCGTCGCGAAACCCCGGGGGGGCTGGGTTATAGGGGCTGCGATGTTAGTTCCTTTGTTTGTAAGCCGCACTTGGCCCGATAATTCCGTCCAGAATGTCGCGGTATTCATGGCGCCCTACGCCTTCGGGATTTGGCTTGGTGCTGATTACGACAGCAGAATGGCGAAGCTCCGCCTGCTCATGAAGCCGCTGATTGCGACGGTCATTTTCCTCAGTATCGCCACTACCGTGACTTTTGTCCTGTATACCGGACCGATGTATATGGCCGACGAGCAATGGGACGGGCCGGTCAATTGGTATGAAAGCATTTCATATGTGCAGAAAATGGCGCTTGCCTGCCTGGTGCTGCTCTGGCTGAAAGCACATGAAGGCTGGCGGCCGCGCTGGCTTGATCTGCTGGCAACATACGCATTCGCCATCTATTTCCTTCACGCTGCCATGCGCGATGTCTTGTTCGAAGGCTTGCTCTGGCTGGGGGTTGAAATTAGTGCGGCTTGGCTTCACGCTCCGGCTATCCTGGCAATCTGGATTGCAACCCTTGCGTTGTCACTTGGAGTCTCGGTGCTTGTTCGCCGAGCCTTCGGCAGAAAGTCGCGGATGATAATTGGTGCCTAAACTGCCGAGACAGCAGCGCCGAAAGCGGTTCGCATTAGTATGACACGCTTCCGCTTCGTTGATTCCGGTACATGCATTTAGGCAAGAAGATACAAATCCGAACTGCCTCTAGTCTAACAAAAGCGGACTGGCAGCTTTCCACCCAGTTTCGGACATTCGCACCGTTTCCATTCACGTTACTGCGGCACGCTCCTGAAGCTCCGGCGCATCCCATGCGCGGGTTGAGAGGACTTGGGCCAGATTGTCTGCTGCCGAGAACACGTCCTCGAACGACACATAGGCAGGCGCGAAGCCGAACCTCAAAATATCGGGATCGCGGAAATCGCCGATGATGCCGCGCGCAATCAGCGCTTTGCAGATCGGATAGGCATTGGGGTGGCGGAAGGACAATTGGCTGCCGCGGGCGAGCGGATCGAGCGGGCTGACCAGCTCCAGATCGGGCCAGCGCTCGGCCACACATGCCCGGAAAAATTCACTCAGCTTGCGCGATTTTGCGGCCAGTCGGTCAATCTCGATTTCGGCAATCAGATCGACCCCGACCTCCAGCGCGGCCAGCCCAAGAATTCCGGGTGTGCCCGCCAGCAATCGGTCAACGCCCGGGGCCGGGGCGTAATCGTCCGTGAATGCGAACGGCGCCGCGTGCCCCATCCAGCCGGTCAGGGGCTGGGACAGGGCCGCATGGTGCCGCTTGGCGACGTAAGCGTAGGCGGGCGCGCCCGGACCGCCGTTGAGATATTTATAGCCGCAGCCGACCGCGAAATCCGCATTGCAGCCGGTCAGATCGACCGGCACCGCGCCGCCGCTATGCGACAGGTCCCACAACACCAGCGCGCCCGCATCCTGCGCCGCCTTGGTCAGCCGGACCATGTCATGCGTGCGCCCGGTTTTGTAATGGACATGGGTCAGCATCAGCAGCGCCACATCGGCGTCCAGAGCCGCCTCGATAACGTCCGGAGCCGCTAGCCGCCGTTCCGCCAGCCCCTGAGCTTCCAGCCCTGCAATCATGTACAGATCGGTGGGGAAATTGCCCGGTTCGGACAGGATCACCTTGCGGCCCGGCCTCAAAGCCAGCGCCGCGCCGATCAGCTTGAACAGATTGACCGAAACGCTGTCACAGACGATCACTTCCCCTGCCTCGGCACCGATCAGCGGGGCGATTTTGGCCCCGACCCGCTGCGGCAAGGTGATCCAACCGGCATCATTCCAGCTGCGGATCAGCCCATCACCCCATTCGCCGCGCACGACCTGTTCCAGCCGCGCCGGAGTAGCCTTGGGCAACGCGCCAAGGGAGTTGCCGTCGAGATAAATCACCCCTTCCGGCAGGTCGAAACGCCCGCGATATTCGCGCAAGGGATCGGCGGCATCCAGCCTGTGGGCTTCATCCAGACTCATTCAGAAAGCTCCCGCAAGATCGCGCGGCACAGCCCCGCATCGCCGCCCGCGATCTTCAGCGGCAGGGCAATCAGCTCGTACCGGCCTGCTGGCACGCCATCGAGCACCGGCCCCTCCAAAATCCGCATATCTTCTTCCAAAACGGCCTTATGCGCGTCAATGGATTTGGAGTTTTGCGGGTCAACCGATGGTGCATCCGTGCCGATCAGCTTCACCCCCTGCACCGCCAGCCAGCGGATCGCTTCGGCGGAAATGGCGGTAAAATCTTCGCGCCATGCGTCATGCGGAAATGTATCGTAGGTCCGGAACAGCACCCGGTCCGCACTCTCGATCGCGGGCAGGTCCCCTACCCCGATTGCGCCTGAAACACTGCGCGCATCCACCACCAGACATTCGCCGATGTATGGATCGAGCTCGACCGAGGCGATATCAGCGGCGTCATTCCCGTAATGCAGCGGCGCATCGCCATGGGTACCTGAATGGGTGCTCATGGTCATCCGCGACACATTGACCGGTGATCCCGCCGCCATGTCCCACATGCGCTCGATGTCAAACTCGGTATCGCCGGGCCAGACCGGCAGGCCGGGACGCAAGGTCTGGGAGATATCCCAGATTCGGCGCGTAGATTTCCAACTGCTCATATTGCCGTCCGGACTGAGAGCAATTCGGGGAAGAACACCTGTTTCAACACGCTTTCGAGATAGGACACGCCCGCTGTCCCGCCCGTACCTCGTTTAAATCCGATGATCCGCTCAACGGTCTTCAAATGGCCGAACCGCCAGCGCTGGAAATGATATTCCAGATCGACCAGCTTCTCTGCCAGTTCATACAGATCCCAATGTTTGTTAGGGTGGCGGTAGACTTCGGCCCATACAGCCTCAACCGCCGCCGAGGCAGTCCATGGCGCTGTGGTGTCGCGGGACAGAACTTCGTCAGGAATATCGAACCCGCGCCGCGCCAACAGGCCGATGGCTTCATCATACAGGCTGGGCCGGTCCATTTCCGCGCGCAGCATCGCCGCGACATCGGGTGTTGCCTCGTGCATCGTGACCATATCAGGATTGCGCCCGCCGAGCAGAAATTCCATCAGCCGATATTGCGATGATTGGAAGCCGGAAGAAGTCCCCAAATGCGGGCGAAGCTGCGAATAATCATGCGGCGTCATGGTGGACAGTACTTCCCAGCTATGGATCAGCTGGTTCTGCGCCCGCGCCACTCGGGCCAGCATCTTGAACGCAGGCCGCAGATTATCGGCGATGATATTGGTCCGCGCCGCCTGCAATTCATGCAGGCACAGCTTGAGCCATAATTCGCTGCTCTGGTGAACGATAATGAACAGCATTTCGTCATGCGCGCCCGAAGCTGGGTGCTGCGCCGACAGGATGCGGTCGAGATCGAGATATCCGGAATAGGTTACGTCATTTGCCATGGCGGCAACCTATAGGCGCCCAGCCTGGTATTGGGAACTGCATGGTCTTGGGAACTGCATAGTCTTGGGAACTGGCCCTTGGCAGCTCAGCCCTCGATCGTTCGCGCTGCCGGATGGTGTTTGTCGAGATGTTTCTTGACGATTTTCAGATTACGCGTGTTCGACCGGAACATTAGATCGAACGCATCGCCCGCCACCGGGATCGCACCGATTGCGGTATCGAACGCTATGTTGCCCGCCATGCGCCACAATTTCCATTTCGGCAGGCCGATATTCTTGGCTTCCCACACCACATATGCGCCCATCGCGGCGGTCACCAGATCGCCGACCACCGGGACCAGCCCGATAATCGAATCCAGCCCGATCGGATAATTCACGCCGGGAATGGTAAAGCTGCGTTCGAGCAATTGTTCCATCGCCTCGATCCGTTTGCGGGCCGAGACGGGATCATTGCCGGTTGGCATTTCAAACGCCATTTTTTTAGGACGAACCGGATCGACCATAGTATTCTCCTTCCGCTTTAGATGGGGCGCAGCGACAGCGGGAACAAGGGGTGCAGCCCCCAGCGGTTTTCGGAAAAACCCCGGACGCCCCCACGCACCAAAGACCAGCGGATCGGAGCGCCAATCGGGATATAGGCATTGGTGGAGGTCAATTGTGCCTCAGCTTCGACCAACAAACCCGCGGTTGCCAATGGGTCCGATGTACGCGCTGCGCGGCGCAGCAATTCGTCAGCCTCAGCCGAACACAGCCCTCGTTTCAGGGAACAATTGAACTGGTTGAGGTACCACCGCGCATCGGCATAGCGGGCCAACCGGTCAACCAGCCGCAAATCGGGCGCGGTGTCCCCCCTCGCCAGCTCCAGCGTCAGCCCGGCTTTCAACAAGTCTTGCGCCAGTTCGCGAAACAGCAAGTCGGATCCGGGGCCTGCAGGCATCGCGATCACCAATTTGCGGGAGAAACCATCAGTTCCCGCGGCTGCAGCAACTCTGCGCGTGGCTTCCGCTTGCCGCTGTTCCAGTGACAAATCCGCCCACCGCTCGCCAATGTTGCCTTGATCACCGGGCAGGCCTGGGGCCACAATCCGGGTCGTTGGGACCCAGCCGCCAATGTTGAAAGGTTTCAGCAAATTCGGCCGGTCGATTGCCATGGCAATCGCTTCGCGGCCGGATGCCGACGCCAGCAAGCCGCGGCTGCGGGTCACTTGTAGGCCGAACAGACCAAGTGCAGCGTCCAGCCGCACGGTTCCGCGCGACAGTGCGCCGGTGTCCGCCAGTGGCAGGAAGGGCAACGTTCCATTGAAGACCGCATCGACCACCCCGGTATCGAAGGCATCGACCGCCTTTTCTGCGGCCAGAGCCCGCACTCTGACGCTGCGGATTCGCGATTCCCAATCTTCCTCTGACGCAAGCCCGCGCATTTCCGGTGCGATCGGATCAAGCAGGGCCATGTCACCCTGGCGGGTCAGCGCCATCGGCCCGATCCCTTGCCGATTACGCCTGAGGCCAAGTTCCGGCTGTGCCAGCAATTGCAGGAATTCCGGCATCGGACTGTCGAGCCGGATTTCGACAACCCGGCCGGTCATGGCGCGAATCTCGGATATCTTGGCCAGATCAAGACCAAGGGACGTGCCGCGCAGCGCCTGGATATTCCGCTCCATCGCACTGCGAACGTTTGCGCCCGTTACATCGGTACCATCTGCCCAATCGGTATTGCGGAGACGGAAAATGTAACTCAGACCATCTTCGGTCACGATCCACCGTTCCGCCAATGCGGGTACGACCTCGCCCGCTTGATTGAGCGAGACCAGCCCTTCAGTCGTTGCGGAGCGAATTTGCTGCCCAGCCGGGGCCAGCCTCAGTTTCGTTTCAAACAGTTCGTCGGTGGTGCCGATGAAGGCGACATCTACCTCTTTTCCATCGCTGCCAGACCCGCACGCCGCGAGCGGCAGCAAGGCAGCCAATGGCGCAGCAAGACGGAAGAGAAGTTTCATCGGAAGGAGACCTAGCAGCTTGTCACTGCGCGGTCAGGTCAGATAATGCGTGTTCCACTCAAATCCGGCGGCCAAACGCGTTAGATGGTGCGCAATTTGCCCGTATTGCGAGGATTTTGGGCAAATCGTGCCGTATCAGAGCGCGTAGATGCGCCATGCGTGCCTGACGATTGTTCGTGCGCGGCAGGCGCAAGGGCGAGCTTCGCATTAATCTCTCTATCAAACGCAATCCCGAAGCGGTTCTCCTGAACCCATGCGACTCCGCCATCGACCCAGCCGATGTTTCGCAGGCAGATTTTGAGTCTGTTGCCAGGGACAACCGGGACCGATCCCTCTGCCAGCATGCCGCCAGGAGAAAGATTGCGAACCTTGATTCGAAATTCAGATTGTGAATCTTCCAGCCGGATTTCGGCCAGCAAGAACAGGCTGTCACGGGATATATTACGGGTTTCGACACCGGACATCGTCGCGACTATTCCTTCAGCTAGAGTTGTTAACTCCGCCCCCAGTAAAAACACCGGAAGCGTGTGTTATCCTCGGCGTAACAGCGAATGGCTAACGAAGCTTTAAGCGCGTTTGAAAAGCGGAACGGAGCATCTCAGTTGGTTATCAGAATGCAAGCAACAGCAGACCTAATCGTCGCGGGAAATTTTCTCGCGTCTTTCGTGGGCTTCCTGCGCTTCCAGCGTCATCGTGGCCACTGGCCGGGCGATCAGCCGCTTTAATCCGATCGGGTCGCCGGTAACCTGGCAATAGCCATATTCGCCTTCGTCAATCCGGCGCAGCGCTGAATCGATCTTGGAAATAAGCTTACGCTGGCGGTCGCGGGTGCGCAATTCGATGCTCCACTCGGTCTCGCTCGAAGCGCGATCATTCAAATCTGCCTCGCGGATCGGGCCATCCTGAAGTGATTGCAGAGTCACGCTGGACGCATTGTGGATCGAGCGTTTCCACTCAATCAACAGCAGCCTAAAATAATCCTGCTGCGCCTCGCCCATATAAGGCTCGTCATCGCTGGGAACATAATCTTGCGCGAGCGACTTCTTCGCTTTTTCGAAGACATCCATCTCGTCTGATGCAGAAGCGGTCATACGGTCCTCTCAAAACCAAGAAAAATACGATCAAATCTGCCCATTTAGGGATGCCCCGGATTTTTCCGGCGACTTGGACTCTCCCGTGCGGCGGACCTATAGGCGGCGGAGTTTATACGCACAAGCAACAATGCAGTATCAGCCCTTAAAGATCGTAAAATGAAGCGCAGCCGAACGAGCGATTTGGCGAAGAGGTAAAGTTTTTCCGGCCGGCGTTAACGATTTGTTGACCATAAAGGGCCGAGGATTCCTTCATCGGCGGCAAAAAGGTCGCTACGAACGGGGATGAATTATGAAACTGACGATCATCGAACAGAGCGATACTGCTCCTGCCGACAACCAAACCGCTGATTTACTTGTAGCGAGCAGCCTGGCTAGCGCTGCACAGGGGGACATATCCGCTTATTACACTCTGGGCGTCGCTTTTTCGACCGGCAGCCACGGGGTCAACTGCGACATGATCGAAGCGCATAAATGGTTCAACCTTGCCGCAGTAAAGGGCCATGAAGAAGCATCCTGGTGCCGCGCCGATGTATCCGAAGAAATGACCGCACGGGAAATTGCCGAGGCCCAGCGCCGCGCACGGGAATGGCTCAATGCCGGGGCCCGCAAAGTCGCTTGATCACCGCGCAGTTCAGATCTTCTTGAACGGCGTCCTTCGGTCTAGAAAATTCTGGTCAGCCGCAATACCTTCGCGCTCACGCTCGAGAAAATCGGCTATTGCAGCGCGAAATCCCGGATCGGCAATCCAATGCGCCGACCAAGTTTTAACCGGTTCATAGCCGCGGGCCAGCTTATGCGGCCCCTGTGCTCCCGCTTCCACCCGGGATAGGCCGCGGGTAATCGCAGCGTCGATGGCCTGATAATAACACAATTCAAAATGCAGGAACGGCCGTTCCTGTGTGCATTGCGGGTTTCGGCCCCAAAAGCGGCCATAAAGCGCGCTGCCCCCGATGAAATTGAGCGCGCCAGCAATGGGCATATCCCCGTCATATGCCATCATCAGCAATATCCGGTCTCCCATCCTCTGACTTAGCAGGGTAAAGGCCTCACGCGTGAAATAGGGCGTGCCCCATTTGCGCGCACCGGTATCCTGATAGAACACCCAGAACGCATCCCAATCGGCTTCGGAAATCTCGCTGCCAACCAGATGGTGAAAAGTGAGGCCTTGTGCCGCAGCGCTCCGTTCCTTGCGGATCGATTTGCGCTTGCGAGAGGCCAGCGCACCAAGAAAATCATCGAAAGTCTCGTAACCGCGATTGGTCCAATGAAACTGGATATCGTTGCGCAGAAGCCAACCGGCCTGTTCGAATATACCCAGCTGATCCGGCTCGATGAAGGTTGCATGGGCGGAGGAGAAATCGTTGCTGGTGCATAATTGTTCAGCGGCGCGCAGCAGCGGAACCCCGTAGGCCGGATGATTGGTCAGCACTCTGGGTCCGGTGGCAGGCGTAAACGGCGCAGCGATCTGCAATTTTGGATAATAACTGCCGCCAGCACGGCGCCATGCATCGGCCCAAGCGTGATCGAACACATATTCGCCCTGGCTGTGGCCTTTCGCATAGGATGGCAGCGCGCCCATCAATTTGCCCGCACTATCTTCGACAATTATCGGCGCTGGATCCCAGCCAGTGCCCGGACCGACGCTGCCGGAATCTTCCATCGCAGTCAGAAAATCGTGACTGACGAACGGATTGTCGCTGCCTGCCAGCTGATCCCATGCTTCGCGCTCGATGCTGCCGACGCCATCCACCACACGTGCAATCAGCGAGCCTTCACTCACGCCTGATCTGCTCCGCCGGACTTGGGCTCGGGCTCGGGCTTGGGCTTGGGCTCGGGCCTGGGCTTGGCTCCGGCAATTCCGTCACCCTCCGCAATGCCCGCATCGGCGTGCTGCGCCGCCCGCTCGCGGTGAACGGCGGAGCGGACAGTCCAGCTAAGCACTGGCAGGCCCCGGCGGCGCTGGGCCGCCGCAAAACTGCTGGGCAGATCACGAATATCATAGGCGAGAAAATCGGGTTTCGCGGTCCATAGCGCGCCATGGCGTTGCAACCGCCCGAGCAGCGATTTGGACTTCTCCTCGGTAACCACCAAGCCGCGCACCGTGTTCGGCGAATATTTGGCGAACCAGCGCGAAACTCTGGGGTCGAAGCTCATCACCGCATGGTCGCCGCGATACCCCTCCAACGCGCGGTGAACCGCCAGACACAGCGGGCGAACCCGGCGGTCGTTTCGGCTCTTGATTTCAATCAGGATCGGCACCTGCCCTGCGACCTGATCCAGAAATCGTTCCAAAGTGGGAATCGGGTCATTGTTGCCGGCCAGAGTGATTTTTTCGATGTCTTGCGCGCTGCGGTCAGAAACCGGGCCAGTCTCACCCGTCAGCCGATCGAATTCCCAATCGTGGAACACTATCGCCCGTCCATCCCCGCTACGCTGGACATCGCATTCTATGCCCATCCCGGCGGCAATTGCCGCAGCAAATGCAGAGGGGCTGTTTTCCGGCACGCCGACTGAGTGAAGCCCGCCCCGATGAAGCCCGCGGTGCGCATAGGTCCATTCACCCATCCAACCGACCCGCCGGGCCAGCGGCGGCGGCGCACGCCAGCGATCAATCGGACTTAAGAGCAATGATCGCATCCACTTCCACAGCGGCGCCCAGCGGCAACACCGGCACGCCGACAGCTGCGCGGGAATGGCGGCCAATTTCGCCAAACACGTCGAACATCAATTCCGATGCACCGTTGGCAATCTTGGGCTGGTCGGCAAAGTCGGGCGTCGAACTCACGAATGCGCCCAGTTTGACGATCCGCGCCACACTATCCAGCGAGATCCCGGCCGATTGCAGCTGTGCCAAGATCATCAGACCGCAGGCCCGCGCGGCGGCAATGCCTTCATCGAGCGAGACATCTTCGCCCAGCCGTCCGGTTACCAACTTGCCATCAACAAAGGGAAGCTGGCCGGACACATAGGCCATGCCGCCGTGCACCACGACCGGCACATAACTGGCCACAGGCGCAGCAGCGGCGGGCAGAACGATGCCCAAATCGGCCAGTCTTGCTTGAACGCTCACAGTACTTTCTCCTGTTCCAGGCGGGCGAGCAACCACGGGGTCGCTTCTGCCCAATTGTCGATCCGGGCATGAGCATGACCCGCCTCATGCGCGCAGTCTATATGCGCAGATATCATGGGTTCGCCGCACAAATGCAGCCGCAAGATGTCAGGAACAATGTCGGCGGCCGATTTGTGGTGCTGCGGCAAATCGTCGATGAAAATCGCGCGGCTCGGCTGATATTCTTCCATGATCGCGGCCAAAGCCGGCCCTTTTGGCCCCTGGTTGGTAAACACTCGGGCATGAATCCCATGATCGGCCAATTGGCGTGTCCGGCGTTCCTGACGTTCATCGGTCAAATTGGTCAGGATCACCACATCGGCATGCTCCGCAACCGCATTAATGCCTGCTACTGCGCCCTCGATTGGCAATTGCCGGTCCATTTGCGTATCGAAGAACCCGCCCAGCAGCCGCCATATATCGCGTTCCTCCACCGCTTCGCCGGTTGAATCCCATCGCATCGCGTTAGTGAAATTGTTGCCGTCCATCCGGAAGGTCACACCTTGGCCTTCCGCCAACCAGTCACGAAAATGGGCAACCATGTGCAGCAGCACTTCGTCACAATCGGAGATAATCAGCGGGCGGTTCATACAGGGCAACTCATGTGGCAGGGGTCAAGTGGGCGTAAGGGGTTAGTGGGCGGCTAACGTTTCGTGGGCGGCAATCAGTGCGGCAGGCGAGACATTCAGCGCATCTGCAGCCAGCACCAGATCGGGTTCGTGATTGGCAAGAAACTCCAGCACCGCTGCCATGACCGGGCGATCAGTAAGATTATCGCGCAACACATCCGGCGTTAGCCCCGTGAGCGTTAGCAAACGTTCCGCCCGCGACGGTTCAGCCAGAATCCATCCCAGCGCAGATAGAGCAAGCGATTCCGGATCGCTGGCGACATGATCAATATGTTTGCTGTCTTTGGTGATTGTTAGTTTCCTGTTGGTACCATAATGAACGAAAGGGCAAAATGGGGGCGACTTCCAAATGGACGGAGCGAATTTAGCTGCGGCAGTGGCAAAGAGAATACTCGTTGTCGAGGATAACGATTTAAACCGGAAATTGTTCTGTGATGTTTTGACCGCATCCGGATTTTCTGTGGAACCCTGCGCCGATGGCGAATTGGCGCTGAATGCCGCGCGCGCGTTCGATCCCGATCTGGTGATCATGGACATCCAATTGCCCAACATTTCCGGAATGGAATTGATCGGCCAGATGAAACGCGATGCCGTACTCTGTCCCGTTCCAGTGCTGGCGGTAACCGCCTATGCCGGCAAGGGAGATGAGGACAAGATCCGCGACATGGGCGCTGAGGGCTATCTGTCCAAACCCGAATCGATCGGGCCGTTCATGCGCGCCGTGAAGGAATTGCTCGCGCCCGAAGTTGTTCATCCAACCACGGCGAATTGATCCGCAGTCTGAGTTATTGGACTAACAAGAATTCCAGGAAAAATGCGATCAGCGTGACGCATAGTCCGCCGATGAAAATCTTGTAAGCGAGCGCAAGGAAGCGATATTTCCTGCGCTGCAACACACAGCCATTTTGGTATAAGTCGTGCATCATTGTCCGGAGCACCGCCTCGTCCTGGACCATATCATCCAGCAGGCTATCTGCCCATTCGGCCTCTTTGATCGAGGTGAAATGACCGAAGAAAAGGCGGTTGGGGTTAAAATCGCGATTGGCGTTGGCGGAGCCGGGTTTGCCAATCGACGGCACCACTGCAATCACGGCGCAAACTGAACTCAGAAACGAAAACAGCGCGAGCAACATCAAAGAGCCCGGTATCTCCCCAACTAGCGACCGGCTGATAGACAGGGAAAATACCAGGAATGTGGCCCCCATCAGGATCGAAGCTTTCTGATCCGCCATTTGCGACAGGGTTAGCGTATTAATCTGCGCCGTGCGGATCATATGGATCGCATTTTCGGAGAATACGCGCGGCGACAGAGCTTTTTCAGCTAAGCTGGTGATAGGTTCGTCTGCACTGCCCGCATCGGGGCCAGCATCGGGCCCCGCACTGGGGCTCGTTTCAGGCGAGCCCGGCTGTTCCGGTTCAGAATCCATCAACACTGCCCCCTGCTAAGTACCCCAACTCAGGCACTCTAAACTTAACATAGGGGGCTTGCCAGCGCCGTCCGGCCTTGACAAGCAGTGATAAGAACCGCTTTTCCGCCGCATTTGCGTGGCAATCGCCCGCAAAATCGTAATTGCCGCAATTTAGAAGATTGGAAATACTCTTATGGACCGTGCCGCAGTCGACAGCTCCATCCGATCGCTGATCGAACCTTTCAACAAGAAAGGTGTGGCCATCGAAGACAGCACAACCTTTGCTGGGGACCTGGAATTCGACAGTCTGACTGTGATGGATTTCGTGGCCGAGATCGAGGATGAATTCGACATCATCATCACCATGAACCAGCAGGCCGATATCGAAAATTACGGCCAACTCGTCGATGCCGTCAGCTCAATGCAGAAGTGACCATGAACGAAATTTCCAAGCCGCCAAGCGCACCCGATCCATCCGCCGCCACCGCAGACGCCGATCTGCTGAGCAAATTCGATCCCCTGATCCAGCAGCGCGCGCAATTGCTTGCTGCCGGGATGGAAGATCCCTTCAGTCTGGTGATGGAAAAGGTTCTCTCGCCCACCCGCGCGATTTGCAACGGCCGTGATACGATCCTGCTCGGCACCTATAATTACATGGGTATGACCTTCGATCCCGATGTAATCGAGGCGGGCAAACAGGCAATGTCCGATTTTGGCGCGGGCACCACCGGCAGCCGCGTATTGAACGGTACGTTCCAGGGCCATAAGGAATGCGAAGACGCGCTCCGCGAATTTTACGACATGGATCACGCGATGGTCTTTTCCACCGGCTATTTGGCCAATCTGGGGATCATCAGCACCATCGCCGGCAAGGGCGATTACATCATCCTCGATATCGATAGCCATGCCAGCATTTGGGATGGCTGCGCGATGGGCAATGCAGAAGTTGTACCGTTCAAGCACAATGATGTCGAAGCCATGGAAAAACGCCTGAAGCGGGTCCCCGAAGGGGCCGGCAAGCTGGTGGTACTCGAAGGAGTTTATTCCATGATGGGCGATGTCGCCCCGCTGAAAGAAATGGTCCGTATCGCCAAAGAAAACGGTGCCATGGTGCTGGTCGACGAGGCCCATTCGATGGGCTTTATCGGCGAGAAAGGCCGCGGTGTTGCCGAAGAAGTTGGCGTGATCGACGATGTCGATTTCATCATTGGCACGTTCTCCAAGAGCGTTGGCACAGTGGGCGGTTTTTGCGTCTCCAACCATCCAAAATTCGAGATCATGCGGCTGGTGTGCCGTCCTTATATCTTCACTGCCAGCCTGCCGCCGAGTGTAGCAGCCAGCACGGCGACCTCGATTCGCAAATTGATGCATGGATCGAACAAGCGGGGCCATCTGTGGGAAAATTCGCGCACCTTGCACGCAGGGCTGATCGATCTGGGCTTCCAGCTTGGTACCGATACCCCGCAAAGCGCGATCATCGCGGTGATCATGCCCGATCTGGAACGCGGTGCGACGATGTGGGAGGCGCTGCTCAAGGAAGGCCTATACGTCAATCTGGCACGTCCACCAGCGACCCCCGCCAATATGACGCTGCTGCGCTGCTCGCTGTGTGCGGAGCATAGCGCTGAAGAAGTACAAACGATTTTGGGCATGTTTGAACGGGCCGGGAAAGCGGTCGGAATTATCTGACGCGATCATACACCTTGCCTCATCGCCCGCGGCATGGCAGCCACGCTGCGGGCGCGTTGCAGGGGTTGGTTAATGATTTCGAATACGATGATCCGGATGATGATGAGCGCTTTGACGCTGGCCATCTCATCGCCCCTGACTGCGCAGGATCAACCTGATGCATCCGGCGCCTCGCAGCCATCGGCTGCGCCTGAGGCCGTCCATGTCGATGACCAGCACGATATGGCGGACATGGCCAAGCCGGGGCAAACTACTTTGTTCGCGGGCTACGGCAACGGCGGCTTCGCTATCACTACCCAAGTGCCCGAAGCGCAGGCATTTTTCTCCAACGGTATGGAACTGGGCGCAGCATTTGCCCATCAGGCCTCGATAGACACGATGAAGGAAGCAGTCCGGCTCGATCCGGACTGCGCCATGTGTCTGTGGGGAGAGGCCTTTATGTCTGGCCCGACCTTGAATTATGGCAGCGACAGGGATGAGCGCAAACCGCTATTAGTTTTGGCGCGCAAGGCCGAGAAAATGGCAAGGGCTTCAGGGACTGGGATCGAGCACGATCTGACCTTGGCCCTGATCCAGCGCTACAAAAGCGGCGATGTCGACAAGCGCGACAAGGCCTTCCACAAGGCGATGGAAAAGCTCGCGGCCCGCTATCCAGCAGACGACACGATTCAGGTTCTGACCGCCGATGCCTCTCTGGTCGCGGCCAGCGAAGATGATGAGTGGAAACCGGCCGCAGTCCGCGCGATGCAGCTGCTCGAACCGGTTCTGGCGCGTTCGCCTGAAAGTACACCGGCGATCCATTTCTATATCCACTCCAGCGAAATTGCGGGCCAATCCGCCAAGGCCGAACCCTATGCCGACCGGCTGGCCGATCTCGCGCCGCGCGCCAGCCATCTGGTGCATATGCCCTCGCACACCTGGTATTGGGTCGGCCGTTATCAGGACGCCGCTGATACGAATTTGCGTGCTGTCCGGATCGACCAAGACAATGCCGCACTGCTTGGCCATGACGGCGAGCACGGCGTGTTCAAACTGCCTTATCACGCGCATAATGTGATCTTTGGCCTGGGCGGGGCGATGATGGCCGAAGATTCGCGCACTGCCCTCACCCTGGCGCGGCCCTTGGTGGCTTCGACGCAGGAACGCGTGGACGGTTCGCCGTTGATGCAATTGCTTTCCGCGGCGGGCTATTTTGCGCTGGGCCGGTTCGACGATCCGGCGTCGACACTGGCACTACCCGAACCCAAGCTGCCCTATTTGAAAGCCGCGTGGCATTATGCACGAGGGGAGGCTTATGCCTTCCAACAGAATGTCCTTGGGCTGGCAGAAGAAATTGCTGCGATCCCCGAGGTAGTCTCCCAAGCCAGCGAGAGCGATGAACAGCGCTCACCGGCTCCTGATCAGATGATCGGCATCACCCGCGAGGTACTGATCGGGCGGCTCGCTATGTTGGAAGGCCGCCTTGCCGATGCTGTCACAGCATTCCGCACTGCTGCTGAGATCGAGGAAACGGAAGACTTTTCGGTGTTTTCTGACCCACCAGCGTTCTGGTATCCGGTCCGCCGGGATCTTGCGGCTGCTTTATTCGCGCAAGGCCATATCAGCGGAGCCAAGCAGGAAGCTGAAGCGACCCTGCAATTGCGTCCACTCGATCCAGGCTCTTTGGCATTGCTCAAGAGAATTGGAGACCTGTCCGCAGACGAAGTCTCTTAGGCGGCAAGGCGGCGGGAAAAAGTGGCGACTGACATGATGGTTAGTTCGTTGCGACTTGGGCTGTAGTTACACATGAATCGCTGCTTGCCTCACCCTCGGCGCTGCCAAGTTGAGTGAGAGCAATGAACCCGCCAACCACCAAAACCACGAAAACAATGGTCACCAGCCCTAGATATTTGTCGATGAACAGCTTGATTGGCGCACCGAGCAGACGGAACAACAGACCCACGGTCATGAATATGCTTGCGCGGCCGACCAATGCGGCCAGCAGGAAAGGCACGAAAGCCATACCGAGAAAGCCGGAGACAATCGTCGCTAGCTTGAACGGCAGCGGAGTGAACGCAGCGATGAAAACTACCCAGGCACCGTCTCGGTCAACATAGCATTGCACTGCGGGCAAGCTTTCACCCAACCCGATGGCGCCGATCAGCCATGTGCCGATTGCATCATAAAGGAAGTACCCGATCGCATAGCCGAGCACGCCCCCCGCTACGGAAGCTACCGTCGCCACAGCCGCAAAGCGGATCGCCTTTTTCGGTTCCGCAAGGCACATTAAACCAAGCAGTGGATGCGGCGGGATGGGGAAGAAACTCGATTCGATGAAGCTGAAGAAGGCAAGCCACCACACAGCGTGGCGGTGCGCAGCTTTCTCCATCGTCCAATTATACAATCCGCGCAGCAAGGGCCGGCTCCCCATGACAGTCCAGCCCATCACATTGCAGGCCAAAGAAGCGCCGCGATTAGGGCAGGCCCCTGCCAACGGCAAGCATCTAAGCACGTCGTCACACCCCAAAACGCCATATAATTAACCTATATGGCACTTTTAGATTGACATCGTCACACTCTTTGGTTAGAGAAACGGAACATCGCAATACACCGATTCGGACGGACTGGCTCTTTCGCACCTCCCATTCCAGCACGGGTATTTCTTATGGCGGCTTCATCGCCCGGCGGCGCAGTGCGTGGCCGGAACACTCCCGCTTGGCGTGAGCCATTCCTTGCCGCTTTGGCGGAAAGTTCAAATGTCTCAGCCGCAGCTCGCAAGGCCAAAGTTCCCACCGGCACCGTGTATAAGCTGCGCCGTGAGGATGCCGACTTTCGCGGCGCATGGTTCGATGCGCTGTGTGAAGGGGATGCGCTGTGTGAAGGGTATGACAATCTCGAAATGTCCCTGCTCCACCGGCTGCGCATTGGCGAGTTGGAGGGCACGAAAACCAAGAACCGCCGCAAATTCGATAACGCCACTGCATTTCGCCTGTTGGCGGCGCATCGCGAAGCCGTTACTCCTCCAATCGCTCCACAGGAAGGTCAATGCTGGTTGGTCGGCACCAATCCAACCGCCGAATGGTTGGCTCGAGGAGCCAGCTTGGCCGGCTGGGTTGCCGGAAATTGGGTGTTCGCACCACCCTCAGATGGCTTGCTTATGCGCGACAAGACGAGCAAACAGATAATCTTCTTCTCAAATGGATGGCAGAGAGTAGCCAACCCCGCTATACCAAGCGGCGGTCAAGTTGTTGACACACAAGCACGTGACACGATTAGCAATTTGGCCGAAACACTTCGGAAAGCTGGGATTTTGCCTGCATTCTGATGGGAACTGAATAACTGACCGGCTGATGCCGGTAGGATCATGTGGTGTGGCTGAAGCCATCCTTGTGGATATGCTTATCGAGATACCGCATGATGATGTCATCGGTGATGTTGCCAGACGTGGTTGAGAAGTA
>Ga0209491_10001449_pt1 | contig 46599 bp, 34 predicted proteins | sample BON02_FD_187213 | JGI IMG/M metagenome (GOLD analysis project Ga0209491, IMG submission 187213) | Freshwater microbial communities from Lake Bonney liftoff mats and glacier meltwater in Antarctica - BON-02 (SPAdes) (version 2) | ecosystem: Environmental > Aquatic > Freshwater > Ice > Glacier...
AAAAACGTCGAACTCGATTTAAACTTTTCCAAGTACAATTTCGAAATCACCGAATTCTATACCAAACAGGCGTTTACAAATTCCGGGATTTTCTTTCAATAACTTATACTTATCGTTCATAGTCAGTTTTTTACGAACAAATTTAGAAAATATTATTTAAGAGAGTGGTCTATGGTAATGGTGGTAGTAATAATGCAGGTCAATCGGTGGTTCGCGGAGTACCTTGTGTCAGCACCTTATCGGTTGTGGACATTTCCATTTGCTGGCTGGTGGATTATCTCAGACGAAACCATGAATTCTCATGAAATACAACATACGCTACTGAATAATCAAGACCTGACATTTCTGCTGCCCTTATTAGTCCTACTTGCTTGCTGGTACATTACGTATGTACGACTGAGCGAGAAAGAAATTTAACCCGACACTTCATGGAATTCAAAGGCAAACAATCTATTTATATCCAAATTACCAACTACGTGTGCGAGCAGATTCTGCTGGAACAATGGCCTCCGGGCGAGCGTATCCCGTCAGTACGCGACCTGGCCGCTACCTTGGAGGTAGACCCTAATACCGTCATGCGTGCTTACGATTTCATGCAAAGTCAGGAGATTATTTTCAACAAGCGCGGCATTGGATATTCGGCAGCAGAGGATGCAAAAAAGCTCATCCTGGCCTACCGTAGGGAGCGTTTTTTGGAAAGCGAACTACCCGGGTTTTTCAAAATCTTATACTTACTCAACATCCCCGTGGAAGAACTACAAACCCGTTACGATAAGTTTGTGGCCGCCGAATACCCAACCACCCCTTAACTCTAACCGTATGAAAACCAGCAATAAATTACTCTTGGCGCTGTTCACCGTTGTTCTCTTATTCGCCTTGGGGTTAAATTTTCCCCTAAAACGAACCTTTGATAGCATTGGTCTGAATGATCCCTATCTTGGATACCTGCGCGACACCCTACCTCCTTTCAAGTATATAAAACTGACGGGAAATCGCTTTACCCTGATACAGGTTCAGCCGGGTACTCAGTTTGAACTAAGACGTAAGCACTTGGACTTCGAACGGAATTTGGAAGGGGCCAATTTAAAAACTGAGGTACGGAGTGATACGCTGTTTGTACTATTCGGTAAAATACAGACTTGAAAGCACTCCGTTGGAGCGAGAACCCAATGGAGCAGAAGCCATCGGTGTACATCATGGCCCCGACTCTATCGGGCATCAGCTCCGAGGGCCTGCTCACTAAAATCACGGGCTGGCGGGGAGGAGCATTATCCGTTACGCAAACCGGAAAGACCGTTTTACTGACCGATAACCAATTTGATACGCTACGCATTTCGGCTCACGCGGGCGGCTTGGTAGATTTAGATGCCAACAATGTGGTGGGAGAAGGTACTTTACTGGTACGGGATTTCAGCCGGGGGGACATCAGAAAAGACGTGTTCAAAACTTTCCGGATGCAGGTAGATACTACGGCTCACGTAAGCTTGCCGGGGAGTATGCTGAAGGGTAGCTTGTAGTTTTCGTGCTAGTTTGCAACTGCATCGCGCAGGCACAAACCAGCATGAAAGATTATCAATGTCCTACATCTGCTGCTGGTTCGCGCTACAAGCGCAAACCAGCAAAATCTCCTTACATATCCTTCAACTCCCCTACCATCTTGGTTAAGGTAGATTTGGCATCACCGAATAGCATGAGGCAGTTGGGATAGCCAAAGAGTTCGTTTTCAATACCAGCGTAGCCTACACCCATGGAGCGCTTGCTCACGATGACCGTCCGGGCCTTATCGGCGTTCAGGATCGGCATACCGTAGATCGGGCTAGCGGGATTCGTACGGGCGGCTGGATTTACCACGTCGTTGGCACCTACTACCAGTACCACGTCGGTATTGCTAAAGTCGTCGTTGATTTCCTCCATCTCGATCAGCTTGTCGTAGGGTACGCTCGACTCCGCCAGCAGTACGTTCATGTGGCCGGGCATCCGGCCCGCTACCGGGTGAATGGCAAAACGGACGTTGACACCCTTTTTCTCTAAGAGGTCCATCATTTCGCGCACCACGTGCTGCGCTTGTGCCACGGCCATACCATAGCCAGGCACCACAATAACCGACGAAGCCGAGTCAAAGATCATAGCCGCTTCTTCCACACCTACTTCCTTGATCACCATATCGCTCGCGTTGCCAGCGACAGCAATTCCTCCGGAGGTGGCACCGAAGCCACCGAGTAGTACGCTCACGAGCGATCGGTTCATGGCTTTACACATAATTTGGGTCAGGATAATACCCGACGCGCCCACCAACGCACCCGTTACGATCAGTACCGAGTTGTTCAGCACAAAACCCGTAGTGCAGGCCGCCATACCGGAGTAGGAGTTTAGCAATGAAATTACCACCGGCATATCAGCGCCGCCAATCGGAATTACCACCAGAACACCCAGGATCAAGGCAATAACGCCCATGACAATCATGGCCGTAACCGAACCAGTTTGGATAGCCACCAACACGCCGCAGGCTACCGCCACCAGCAGCATGAGCAGGTTGAGCGCGTGCTGTCCTTTGAAAACGATGGCATTGCCACTAATTTTACCGCTCAACTTACCGTAGGCCGTTAGTGACCCTGTAAAAGTGATAGCACCAATCAGCACGGAAAGTAGTATGCTGACAATCGTAATTATGTCAGTTGTTAGCTCAGGCTGCTCAACGGCGCGGGTCCAGTAGTCAGAGAAAGCTACGAAGAGAGACGCCGCACCACCAAAGCCGTTGAAAATCGCCACCATTTCGGGCATTTGGGTCATCTCTACGCGCCGGGCCCACACCACACCAATGGCACCACCCACCAGCATACAGCTGAACGTTTCGATGGGCGTGAGGAGCTGCGAATCAACCAGCGTAGCCAATACAGCGAGCAACATAGCGACCGCCGACAGGGTATTTCCCTGCCGCGCTTCCTGCGTTTTGTTGAGTTTTTTGATACCCACGATGAACAGAATCGTGGCGATGAGGTACGTGATTTGTATAAGAATATTCATGAGGGAAGATGTAAAGCTGATGGCGGATAGCCACTAGCTGATAGCTTTTTAATCAATCACTTGTTTAAATAGTGTGATGCTTGCGAGATAGTTCTTTGGTCAACGACACGATTGCACTCAGCCAATACCCGATAGCTATCAGCCTTTCTTCTTTTTAAACATCTGGAGCATCCGGTCGGTCACGGCGTAGCCGCCCACCACGTTGATAGTAGCCAGCACCAGCGCTACCATACCAAGGTATTTGCTGACATCACCCTCACGTACGCACAAAATCGCCCCCACAATTGTAATACCCGAAATGGCATTAGAACCCGACATCAACGGCGTGTGGAGCGTAGGTGGTACTTTGGCAATTAGCTCAAAACCGCAATAACTGGCTAGTACCAGAATATACAGCAGGAATATGAAGTTTTCGATTGACATAGTTTTATTTCAGTTGAAAGTTGAAAGGGCGTCCGCCCCTGCGGTTAAGAGTTCAAGGTTTTTTTGTTAAAAGGTTCATGGAGTACACTACCCCTAAACTTTTAACTCATTTACTGTAAACTCATTTCCTGGACAGAATTTCCTTTGTAAAGCCATGCACTAACTCGCCCTGATGGGTGATGAGACTACCTTTGGTAACATCCTCTTCCATTTCCCACTTGAAGCCATCTTTATTGGCCAGGTGCAGCAGCAGGGTAGAAATATTCTTGGCATAAAGTTCGCTGGCGTTCACGGGCAGCAGGGAGGGGATATTGGCTTCGCCGATGATGGTCACGCCATGTTTCACTACCGTTTTGCCAAATTCACTGAGCTCGCAGTTACCACCCGACTCCACGGCCATATCCACAATCACCGATCCGGTTTTCATACTTTTCACCATTTCCTCGGTAATCAGCACGGGGGCTTTTCTACCGATCACTAACGCCGTAGTAATGGCGATATCCGCTTCCTTAATCCGCTCTTTGATCAGCGCCTGCTGCTTTTGGAGATAGTCGGCCGACACTTCTTTGGCGTAGCCGCCTTCTACTTTCACTCCTTCGGCACCTTCCACGGTCAGAAAGCGTCCACCCAGCGACTCCACCTGCTCTTTAGTTTCGGCGCGTACGTCGGTGGCTTCTACCACCGCACCCAGGCGCTTGGCCGTAGCGATAGCTTGCAAGCCCGCTACTCCGGCTCCAAATACCAGTACCCGAGAAGGCGTAATGGTACCGGCGGCGGTCATCATGAGGGGGAAAATTTTACCGAGGGCGTTGGCTCCCAGCAGTACCGACTTGTAACCCGACAGGTTGGCCTGCGAACTGAGCGCATCCATTTTCTGAGCCCGCGAAATACGCGGAACGGCGTCCATCGAAAACGAGGTTATTTTCTTCTTGTTGAGCGCCTCCACTACCGTTGGTATCGTATACGCATAGAGGTGAGAAATAAGAACGGATCCCTCTTTCATCAATGCAACTTCCGTTTCCGTAGGTGCATTAACCTTCAAGACAACATCCGCCTCCGCTAGTGCCGTGGCGGCATCGGGGGCAATACTGGCCCCGGCCTTCTCATACAACTCATTGGAAAAATAGGAACTTTCGCCGGCACCTGACTCAATTAGACAGGAGAAACCAACTTTTTGGAGAGATTTGACCACATCGGGCGTAAGTGCCACGCGCCTTTCCAAAGGCTTGGTCTCTTTGGCAACTGCAATTTTCAAGATTAGCGATGGTGATTTGGTGAACTATACTACTCTTTCAGGACGACAAATGTAGGGCAAAGCGCCCTATCATACACGGTATTTTTTTATTATTAAGTACTTGATTCGCGAAATATAATTACGTCAAATTCATTGTTTTGGCAATATTTAGTACCCTATAACTAAGTGTTACGTAATAAGGTTTTACCTAAAAATTCCATTTCCCACCTCTTTCAAACAAAGAAGTGAGAAATAGCTTAAAATAATTATCTTTTTTTCAGGACAAATACAGAAATCCGGTCTCTCTATTGATGAAATCTTTTTTAAGCCATGTTTTATCATGGGTAATTATAAAATTGTTTCATGCCTAAGTCCAAAAGTCTAATACTCTCCGCGGGTGAGTCCATCTTGCAATTTCAAAAAAATAAGGAGGGCCAACTGTGGCAATCCTTTCGGGAAGGGGATAACTATGCTTTTGAGCAGCTACTGGAACTATACTACCCATTGCTGTTGAATTATGGAGCCCGCCTTTCTAAGGATCAGGAATTTGTCAAAGATTGCCTGCATGACCTGTTTGTGGAGTTCTGGAATAGGAAGGAGAAGCTAGGTGACATAGAAAACCCTAAATCCTACCTGTTTTTATCTTTCCGCCGGAAACTGCTTCGTGAAAGCAAAAAAATCAAGTGGTTCAGAGAAGCGAACGAAGTGAGTGACGATTATGCCTTGGAAGTGCAATTCACAATTGAATCGTATTTGATTTCGAAGGAAATACAGCACGAATCTTTGAAAAGATTAAAGTGTAACATCGAGAAGCTTACCAAACGGCAGCGGGAGGTAATCTATCTGCGCTTTTATCAGGAATTGGAATACGACGAAATCGCCGGGATTATGGAAATTAACTACCACTCCGTTGTAAACCTGATTTACGAGGCGCTACGCATGTTACGCAAAAACTGGTTCCTCGCTCTGATAGGGACAGTCCTCACTTATACCCCGTTTTCTTAACTCCTTCATCACTTTACCTTTTCAAGAGCCTGGTAGTAGTAGAGATTTCTTGAACAGACTATTATGAAAAAATACGATACATACCAGGTGGAGGACTTCTTCCAGGATATTTACTTCCGAAAATGGGTATTGGAAGAACTATCCCCGGAAGACACCTTTTGGTCTGACTGGCAAGAGTCTCATCCCGAGCGACACGCAGAACTGGAAGACGCCAAGGCATTGGTTCTGGCGTTTCAATTCGAGCAAATACCCACCGATCCGGCGGAGATAAAAACAGCTATTAAAGCCATCCTGTACGATATTCAGTCCGAGAAGAAGCCTACCCTATACCGGAGCCTCTGGTTCAGGTTGTGTGCTTCGGTTGCGCTTGCTTTGGGCGTGTTATACTGGATCAGTAATGAACTTATAACTAAGCAGGAAATCAACTCTAAGGATATAGTCCAAACGTATTTATCACAAAGTACTCCTCTGAGTAAAAGAAGTAATCGGAGTAAAAAGATACAAAGGCTGATATTGAAAGATGGATCTACGGTCCTGCTGGATACCGCCAGTACCTTACAAATCAGTGACGATTTTGGTCAGGATAAACGAGAAGTTTTTCTGGAAGGGAGTGCTGTGTTTGACGTAACCAAAGATCCGCAAAGGCCTTTCCTGGTGAATACCGGAGAATTGGTTACCAAAGTGCTTGGGACGAGCTTTCTAATTAGGGCATATTCCGTGGATGCTGATGTGCAGGTGGCAGTAAAGACGGGTAAGGTAACTGTCTACAAAAGTAAAAAAACACCTCACAATAATCTTTCCGAAGAGATCATTCTGACGCCGAACCAACAGGCGATCTATCTCAAATCAGACAATACGCTGATAAAAACACTCGTAGGCAAACCTATGAAACTACACGAACCCGTTAAGTTCAGAAATTTTGAATACAATGAAGCGCCAATTCCTCAGGTACTAACCGACCTGGAAGAGGTATACGGGGTTAAGATATTCTTTGACGAGCAGTTGATGAAGGAATGTAATCTTACGGCAAAACTGACCAATGAACCTCTTTTTGTGCAGCTAACTATGATTTGCGAAACCATACAGGCTAGTTACGAAATTATTGATGGCCAAATCGTGATTAGCGGTAAAGGATGCCAGTAGAAAGCACCGCTTCTGGCGAGAGAGTTTTTTGAAAGAATTTTAAGTACCAATAAAAAAAGGCCGGTAGTGCTACGAACACCACCGACCTTTTTGTCCCGGTCTGATGTGGGCAATCAAACGGGATTGTTTCTGCCCAACGTTTCTCAGTGTCAACACAAAAACAGCTACAACGCAGCCAGTCAAATCTATGAAAAAACCTTTAGAACCCCAAGATCTGCTAATCAGAATCATGAGAATCTCTATCATGCAGTTACTATTGGCGGCCGTGTTCGTTAGTTTCTCCTACGCCACTGAGGTGGCAGGACAGGAGCTGCTAGAAAAAAGAGTTAGTCTTCGCTTTGAGGATAAATCACTCAAAGCGATACTGGCACGCCTTGAAGCTACCACCGAAGTTAGCTTTATTTATAGCCCCAAAGCCACCCAAGCGGAAAGACATACTTCCGTGGATGTTAAAGACAAGCCTCTGGGTGAGGTATTGGACAAACTACTTACCCCTCTTGACATTCAATATCGTCAGGTTGGTAGGCAGATTGTCCTTAGTCCCAAAATCACCGCTCAGTCATCAATCAGTCCGAACGCAACAACTACGTTACTGCGGGCTGAGATGGTAGATATAACCGTGACGGGGAAGGTAACGGATGAAAATAATGGTGGATTACCGGGAGTTAGTATTGTGGTGAAAGGTACACAACGGGGCACCGTTACTAACGAGCAAGGCACATACAGCCTGTCGGTACCTGAAAAAAGCCCAAACGGCAGCGCGGTAACCCTTATCTATTCGTTTGTAGGCTACCTATCGCAGGAAGTGGCGGTGGGGAATCAATCTTCTATTAATATTACCCTGGCTACCGATACCAAATCGCTAGAAGAAGTGGTGGTGGTAGGCTACGGTACGCAGCGCAAAAGCGACCTGACGGGATCGGTGACCTCGGTGGAAGAAAAAGACTTTACCCAAGGAGTTAATAACTCCGCCTTGCAGCTACTCAACGGTAAAGCATCGGGCGTACAAATCAGCCAGTCGAGCTCGGCTCCCGGTGGTGGCATAGCTATCAGAATTCGGGGGGCTGGGTCAATCAACAGTAGCAACGAGGCGCTTATTGTGATTGATGGATTGCCCGGTGCTACCACTACTTCCATCAGCCCCGATGATATTGAATCGATTCAGATTTTAAAAGATGCTTCAGCCGCGGCCATCTATGGCTCACGGGCTGCCAATGGGGTGGTACTGATCACTACCAAAAAAGGTAAGCAGGGTGCTCCTCAGGTTAATTATAGCGCTTATGTGGGCGTGCAAAGTGTAGCCAAGCGCATGGATATGCTGAATACCCAACAGTACATGCAGGTATTGAACGACCTATCGGTAGAGCAGGGAGGTCAACCTAAATTTTCCCCACAGCAGATCACCACCATTGCCGCGGGTACCGACTGGCAGGATCAGATATTTCGCAAGGCACTGGCTCAGAACCACCAGTTATCCTTTTCGGGCAGCTCAGACAAGTCTAACTACTACATGGGCATCAACTACCTAAACCAAGACGGAGTGGTGCGCGGGTCTGAGTTGAAAAAGTATAATATCCGACTGAATTATCAGGTTACCCCAACGGATAAGTTTAAGGTAACGCTCAATCTGAACACCAACCGTACCACCAATCAGAACATCCTGACCACCAACTCTGGCAACGAGAATGCGGGACCTATCAACACTGCGCTGCAGTTCGACCCTACTATTTTCGCTGTAAAGGACGAATCGGGCCGCTACCAATTCAACCCGGTCATCTCTTTGGAAAACCCACTGGCTTTGATCAATGGCGTAAATCAGAATTATGTAAATAACCGCACGTTCGGAACGTTGGCCGCTGACTACACTATTCTAAAAGGCTGGACCACCACCTTACGCCTCGGGGGAGATATTGCCAACGATCGAAGCGACCGGTACATCAGTACCATCACGCAGCGGGGACTGGCCTCGGGTGGAAGCGGTAATGTGGATTCCGGCGAAGATACCCACTGGATATCCGAACTATTTACTACATACAACCATACATTCAACGGCATTCACCAGCTTTCGGTATTGGGTGGTGCTACCCTCGAACAGTTCAATAGTCAGTTTGTAGGTGCTTCTTCCATTGGATTCCTTTCGGATGCCACCCTGACCAACCTACTACAAAGCGGCGACGGCGACCGCGGCGATAACGTTAGCAGCGGGCGCTCTACCAACAAGCTGAACTCCTACCTCGGAAGAGTAAACTATACATTGAAAGACAAGTACCTCCTAACCGCCTCCATCCGGGCCGACGGTACCTCTCGTTTTTCGGATAACAACAAGTACGCCGTATTTCCTTCGTTTGCCCTCGGATGGCGCTTGTCCGAAGAGCCTTTCATTCAGCAGTCCAACATCTTCAATGACTTGAAACTCCGGGTAAGCTACGGACAAAGTGGGAATCAGGCGATCGGGAACTTTGAAACGCTGCAAACCTTCATTGCCGGCGGACGGGCCGTACTGGGTGGTGGTCTGGTGCAGGGTGTAGAACCCGCCCGGATTCCAAATCCTGATCTTCGCTGGGAAACTACCGAAGAGTTTGATCTCGGCCTTGATTTCAGTATCGTTCAGGGCCGCATCAGTGGCTCGCTCGAATACTATATAAAAACAACCCGTGATCAGCTATTCAACAAGCCGCTACCTACTACCTCCGGCTTTCAAAACATCCGCGTAAACTTCGGGCAGGTGCGTAATCAAGGTATGGACCTGATGCTTACTACACGTAACCTCACCAGAGCCCTCAAATGGAATACCAACTTTACCTTCTCCACTCTAAAAAATACCGTAGTTGATCTTCCAGACTTTATATCGCAGGTACTAACCGGAGGGGTTGGCTTTACCTCCAACTACTCCATTGTGCGTGAAGGATCCCCCATGCGCTCCTACTATGGCTATCAGGTGGAAGGAATTTTCCAATCTACGGATCAAATTGCCCAATCGGCGCAGCCCAATGCCAAGCCAGGCCATCCTATCTTTACCGATCAGAATAAAGACGGAAGAATTGACCCGAACGACCGGGTAATTTTGGGCAGCCCGTTCCCAAAGCTGATGTTTGGCCTCGACAACTCATTTTCGTACAAAGGTTTTGATCTGAATGTACTCTTCACCGCTGTGCAGGGTATCAGTGCCTTGGATAACAACATTGTTGAGTCGCTGTACCCCATCAACTTTGACCGGAATCGTATTGCCGAGCACTACCTGGACCGCTGGACGCCTTCTAACCCCGGTGCCCAATACCCCTCAGGCCTTAACCCCAGCTCCTACGGTGGTGCATTAGCCGTTAACTCCTTGACCGTAACTGATGCTTCGTTCGTTCGCATCAAAACGGCCTCCTTGTCTTATGCTATTCCTCTGATGAATAAAAAAATCCGTACCGCTTCGGTGTACCTAGCGGCGGATAACATACTCACTATTACCAACTTCATAGGTTTTGATCCCGATGCCAACTCATCGGGAACGGGCATCGAGCGGGCAAGCTACAACGCCTATCCGCTCAACCGGACCATTCGCTTTGGTGTTAAACTAGGCTTCTAATTTCGACTCTGATATGATCATGAAAAATATACAAAAACTTTCCTTAGTAGTAGCCCTGATGGGTAGCATGTTGATCCCAACGGGCTGTCAAGACTATCTGACCGAAGAGGTCTATACGCAGTACGCCCCACAAGATTTTCTACAAAACGAAGATGGGATCAAGAAAGTACTAATCGGTGCATACAGCCGCTTGCAGGTCAATGGCGGTATGCGGGAAGATCAGTTTACGCTTTCTGAATTCCCGACCGATATGACGCTCGAAAGCGGCGGGCAGTTTGAGAAAGATGCCTTGCCGTTTATTAATTTCCAGTGGGATGCTTCTTCCGGATTTTTACGCTCTATTTGGATACAGATGTACATAGCCGTACGAAATGCCAATGTATTATTGGAAAACATTGACAACGTAAAGTCTATCCCACCCGCTCGCCTAGCTCAATACAAGGCCGAGGCGCAGTTTATCAGGTCCGAGGCGTTTGCTCATTTGTACCGGTACTTTGGTCCAGTACCATTGGTGCTCACAACGAGTACCGAAGACCTTCAACCCACGCGTCCTACCAATAGCGAATTTATAAATTTTGTGTCGACCGAGCTGGCTGCAGCCGCCAAAGACCTACCGCTAAAACAGGATTTGTACGGCAAAGCAGATAAAGGTACCAGCCTCGCTGTATTGACCAAGTTTTACCTCAATACAAAGCAATGGCAGAAAGCTGCCGATGCAGCAAAAGAGGTCATGGATCTGAATAAGTATAAGCTATTCCCTGAGATCGAAAACCTGTTTGCGGTACAGAATGAACTCAACAACGAGTTTATCTATGTTTATCCCTGTCTGGCGCAAGGACCCGGCAATGTCTACATGCCCCACGCGTTTCCACCCAATTACCCTATCCTAAGCAACTGGATCAATTATGGTGCGCAGTTTCGGACCTACACTAGTTTTTATAAGACCTTCGATCCGGCCGATCGTCGTCTGAGAATGATCATCACAGAATATACCGACACGAAGGGGGTTAAGCAGAAACTACTGGAAAATGCCACTGGTAAGCCACTGGACAACGCCCGTAGTTTCAAGTACACCCCTGACCCCAGCGCTATATCCCAAAATAACGGCAATGACATTCCGGTAATTCGCTACGCCGATATTCTCCTCAGCCGGGCCGAAGCACTGAACGAATTGCAAGGGCCTAACCAGGAATCTATCACGCTCATCAATCAGGTAAGAACTAGAGCAGGGGTGATGCCATTGGAATTGGCAGATTTCACCACTAAGGAAGCTCTGCGCACTCATCTTCTGAAAGAGCGAGGTTGGGAGTTTTTCTCCGAAGGCAAGCGGCGCGAAGACATGATCCGGATGGGTACCTTTATTTCCAATGCCAAGGCAAGAGGCAAAAATGCCCAGCCTTTTCAGGTTCTTTATCCTCTGCCCCAGGCCGAAATTGAAGCCAATGCTAACCTGAAACAAAATGAGGGCTATTGATAAATCATTGATTGCAGCAGACAACAGAACCTAGTATAGACTGACAAAAATTCTCTTTACTTCGAGCAATGTCCCGACCTAAAAATCTGTACGTATTTTTAGGTCGGGACATTTAAACTATTACACGGTATCAGGCTTGTCGCTATCCAAATTGGGTTTACCGCCCGATGAGGCACCTCCGGCAGCAGGGCCGTCGGCAGAATCGCTGCGGAACTTTCGTATGATATCCTTGAAGTGTTCTCCGGCTGCTTCTCTTCCCCCTAAGCCGTAACTTAGAGCAACTACCACCGCAATAGCGCCTAAGGTAAGTCCAAAGGCCAATTCTACTATTTCGTTGGCAACACCCATGGTACGGAGAGCAATGGCAGTAAATAACCCCAATGATGCCCAACGTGCTACCCCGGCAATAAACTTATTGTCACGACTCTTGGCCATGGTAGTATAAATAAGCAGGGAAACATAATTACCCAGTCCCAGAATAACGAGTCCAAACAGTATCTGTCCACTTACTTCCAGTACCTGATTTAAAATATCGGTAAGCCGGGTTAGGTCAAGAATCTGTACGGCGGTTATTACACCTATAAATACCAAAAAGAAGTACAGGATATTGACAATGAGTTTGGTAAGCGACTGGTCTGCACCAATCATCCCTTCAATATGGATTTTTTCTGCGGCACTGTCAAGGCCAAGGCCTTTCAGAAGGTCAATCAGGAAGTTGGCCAGTAGCTTTCCTCCCCAAATAAAGATAAACAAGTATGAAGCTACCAAGCCATAAGTCGCAGGCTTACGGCGGCTAGCGGGCTGATCTGGAGTAAAATTTCAACAAGGTTCGTGGGTAGGATCACGGTAAGGTGGGAGCTCTCATTAAAAAATAATCCTCAGTAAGGACACTATACCTTAGATACTTCTACGGGAACCCCAGATGATGCTATTGCAAAAAAAGCCCGCTAAGTTTCTTTCCAAAGGCTTATATTTATGCACTAATAAGATAGCACAAACAGATGTCTGCATTAACAACCACCTCCTCGGCGCAGGTGATCAAAAGCTTGGGGGCCCAATTTAGTATGGTTGAAAAACTTCTCAGCCCTCAGCATAAATTTTGGAAAGAACTGCTTGATAAGCTCTACGCAGACCATGAGTGGGACACCTTATTCGTACTTGCCAACCAATGCATAGCGGCACTCCCCGAGTGGGAGGAGGGATACTTATACCGTGGGTTCGTGAAGAATCATCGAAATAGGGAATCAGAAGAAGCACTCGCGGACTTCTCCAAGGCAATTACATTAAATTCTAAGTTTGGGAGGGCCTATGCTTTTCGAGGAATGCAGCGAGGCTTTTTGAAGGAATACGACAAAGCCATGGAAGATTGTGACTATGCCATAAGCTTAGACCCAAACTCAGCGGAGGCATACACCTGTCGAGGGCGAATGAAACGCAGCCAAGCTAATCACGAAGAATCGATCAAAGATTACGACCAATCAATTCACCTGGATTCAAAGTTTGCGTCTGCCTATTATAACCGGGCCGTTGCTAGGTGTTATCTAAATGACTACGAAGGAGCGATCAAGGATTTTGACGAGGCCATTCGCTTGGATCCAAAGTATGCTACTGCCTACAATGGCCGGGGTTATGCCAAGAAAGACCTAAAAGACTACGAAGGAGCGATCAAGGATTACGACGAGGCGATTCGCTTGGACCCAAAGTATGTGCATGCCTACAATAACCGGGGAATTGCCAAGAAAGACCTAAAAGACTACGAAGGAGCGATCAAGGATTACGACGAGGCAATTCGCTTGGACCCAAATGAAGAGATTTATTTTAATAATCGAGGTAATGCCAAGAAAGACCTAAAAGACTACGAAGGAGCGATCAAGGATTACGACGAGGCAATTCGCTTGGACCCAAATGAAGAGATTTATTTTAATAATCGAGGTAATGCCAAGAAAGACCTCAAAGACTACGAAGGAGCGATCAAGGATTACGACGAGGCAATTCGCTTGGACCCAAAGTATGTGAATGCCTACAATAACCGGGGAATCGCCAAGAAAGACCTAAAAGACTACGAAGGAGCGATCAAGGATTACGACGAGGCAATTCGCATAGACCCAAAGTATATGCGTGCCTATGATAACCGGGGTGATGCCAAGAAAGACCTAAAAGATTACGAGGGAGCGATAAAAGATTACCTGCAAGCAATTGAACTTAGTAGTATTTATAAAAATAAATGGTGGGATGTGGCTTGGTGCTACGGAGAATTAGATCGTTCACATCAGGCCATTACCTATTACACTCGGTATCTCACTAAGTTTCCAAATAGTACCTCAGCCCTGAACAATATTGCCGTACAATATGAAGAAGTTAGTAACCTAGAAGATGCGTTTCTGCATAGTAAAAAGGCACATGAACTTGATCCAGAAAATGAAATGTACGAACGTAACTACCGGCGGATAAAAGAAAATTTCAAAAAAAATGGATGAAAATATTACACGATCAGTAGATGCTTTATTTCGCAGTTTACAAGATTATGCAGTGATTGATCTAAAACGGATGCTTGATAGTGCTGATTACGAAAGCAAATATGGACGACTTGCAATCCCAATTGCCTTAACTACCTTCTCGATACTTGATATCATCGGCTCTTTAATAAAAGAGAGAAATTCCATTAAAAAAAATGGAGACAAGGGAATTAAAGAAAACTTGACCTCTGCATTTACATATTTTTATTCTGATACAATCAAAATAAAAAACTTTGGGATGGTAATAAACTTATATCGTCATGGCATGAGTCACTTATTCTTTCCAAAAGGTGTAGGGATACATAATACAAATAAAGTATCTAATATTATAACATCAGATGGTGAGATTTATAATTTTAATGTTAATGTTAATCCTTTTGCAAATAAGTTAATTAAAAAACTGGATGACTATGATAAAATTATTAAAGATAATTGGGAAAATATAGTATTAAATTATCCCATTTATGAAGAAAGAATCAATAAAGATTTTCTTGATCACATAAGAGATTTACCTAAATCTCCTTCGAAAGTCATAATAACTTCAAATACTACTCTACAATACCCTCCCTGAACATGTCTTCTCAAGCGTATTTCGATAATATCCAAAGCCACATCATCAAGCGACTCCACGTGGCGGAGCATTCCATCCGGGTAGTGGTGGCTTGGTTTACCGATCCGGTCTTGTTCGATATTCTGCTGAGCAAGCAAAAGCTGGGAGTGCGGGTGGAAGTACTGATGGCAAACCACCGCTTCAATCACGAATCGCGCTTAGACTTTGAGGCACTCATTCAAGGAGGGGGCTTGGTGCAGTTTGTTGGTGATGGCGACGAAGGTTCTCCCCTGATGCATAATAAATTCTGCATCGTGGACGAAAAAGTGCTACTTTTTGGGTCCTATAACTGGACGCGTAAAGCCCAGAGTAACCACGAAAGTATCACCATCATCGACGACGACAGTGCACTTGTTGTTGATTTTCTACAAGAGTTTGCCTCCCTCAAAGCACAACAAGCGGGAGAAGGTACGGTGCAGGCCGATTGGGGAAAAATCGTAATCCGGCTCGAAACATTGCTAAACGTCATTCGGCTGGAAGACGAGGAAGATATAGAGTATCAGGTTTTGAAAACCAAAGCACTACTACCCAAAGAGCAACTACCCGACTCCCTGATGGAGGTTTCGATGCTATTGGAAGCCGTAGAAAAGGGCCACTACGCCGAAGCCGTAAGGAAAATACAGGCGTTTCTGAATCGGATGAAACAGCTAGTGCTGCAAAGCGATGTAGAAGTATCGGCCTTGCAGTTGGAGATCAAAGCTTTGGAATGGCAGATAGCGACCTTGGAAGATGAGTTTACGGAGCTGGAAAAACTAGTGTATCAATTCTCGGTAAAACATAGCATCGAGCTGGGAGAACTTATTCTGATGATCTTGATTCTGAAAAGGCAGATAGCCGAAGCGGAAAAAGATCAAAAAGCCGCACAAGAAGCAGAGAAAGACTACTCGCAATACAAACAAGCCCATGATAGCAATAAAACGAAAGTTGTAAACCCTTTACGGCCCGATGAGGCAGTGTTTATCAAAGATATTTACCGAAAGGCTTCAAAGCTCTGCCATCCTGATAAAGTAGGTGCAGATCCTGAACAAAAGAAGGTGGCGCATCAGGTTTTTATTGAACTAAAAGATGCGTACGAAGCCAACGACTTGGATAAAGTAGCCAAGATTTACCGTGATTTACAGCAGGGTATTTACCAGTTTGGCGGAATGGTATTAAGCCAAAAAAGCAAGCTTTTACAAAGACGCACGGTCTTGCTCGACAAACGAGAAGCAATCGAGATAGGTATTCAGACCTTAAAAGAATCGGAGGAGTACCAAAAGGTAGTTCAGGTCGGAGATTGGGATAATTATTTCGCAGACATCAAGCAACAGCTTCTTCAACAGAAAAAGGAATGCGAGCAAAAGCTGGCGGGCTTGTCGGCGGTATAATGTCAACCAAATCCGTGGGTAGGATCATGGTATGGGGAATCTATCAGTTATAAAAAAATCACCCTTTGGTAAGGACAAAACACCCGTCCGTGTCTCTTACACTATGAAGATCTCTATTTGTATTAATTCCTACCGTTTATGAATACCCAAAAAGTCTTTCACCCCAAACTCTGGATAGGTATAGCCTTGCTTGCCAGCGTCGCTTTCGCCGCGATGATTTCCCCGGAACCTATGAAATCAGGAAAAATCCTTCCCAAATCTTCCCCCAACATCCTCTTTATCCTGGTCGATGACCTGGGCTGGACGGACATCGGTGCTTTTGGCAGCAGCTTCTACGAAACCCCTAACGTGGATGCCCTTACGGCCAAAGGCATGAAGTTTACCAACGCCTACGCGGCCTGTCCGGTTTGCTCGCCTACCCGGGCCAGTATCATGACGGGCAAGTATCCCGCCCGCATGAGTACGACGGATTGGTTTGGAGCACCCCAGCCTAGTACGGTGGCTAAACATTCGACCAAAGACCGTCCCTTGCTACCGGCACCTTACGAAGAGAACATGGCCCTGAGCGAAACCACCCTTGCCGAGACCCTCAAAAGCAACGGCTACAAAACCTTCTTTGCCGGCAAGTGGCATCTGGGCGAAAGCGAAGAGTTCTGGCCCGAGCATCAGGGCTTTGATATTAACAAAGGCGGATACTCATCAGGCTCTCCTCGGGGTGGGCATTATTTTACGCCCTACGCCAACCCCCGTTTGGAAGACGGACCTCCCGGCGAAAACCTGACGAACCGACTGGCCGATGAAACCATCTCGTTTATCAAACAGAACAAGGCCGAGCCCTTTTTGGCCTACCTATCCTTTTACTCCGTACATACGCCCCTTGGCGCTCCGAAGGAGTTAATTGAGAAGTACGAGGCCAAAAAGAAAAAACTGGCGCTGGAAGACCAATGGGGTACCGAAGGGGAGCGCAAAGTACGCCTCACGCAGTGCCTACCCGTGTACGGGGCCATGGTAGAGTCTATGGATAATGCGGTAGGGAAAGTGCTTGCCGCATTGAAAGAAAACGGCGTTGATCAGGAGACAATTGTGGTGTTCATGTCAGACAACGGCGGGTTATCTACCTCCGAAGGCCACCCTACCTCCAACCTCCCGCTTCGGGCCGGAAAGGGCTGGCTATACGAAGGCGGTATTCGCGAACCGATGGTGATCTACTGGCCGGGCGTAACCAAAGGGAAAAAGGTGAGCGATCAAATCGTGACGAGTACCGACTTCTACCCCACGCTGCTGGAAATGGCCGGATTACCGGCCTTACCCAATCAACACCTTGACGGCAAGAGCATCGTGCCCGCTTTGAAAGGAAAGAAAATGAACCGGGGACCGGTCTACTGGCATTACCCGCACTACGGCAATCAGGGCGGATCGCCCGGCTCGGCTGTACGCGACGGCGACTGGAAGCTTATCGAGTGGTTTGAGGAAGGCCGCACGCTGGAGCTGTATAATCTCAAAGCGGATATTGGCGAAATGAATAATTTGGCTACCAAGTACCCCGATAAAGTGAAGGAAATGCACGCGATGTTGAAAGACTGGCGGGCCGAGGTAGGGGCGCGGATGCCTTCGAAAAATCCGGCGGCGAAGGCGTCGGCTTCCGGGAGGTAGTTTGCACTAGCTATACATATGAAGAGTCCTGATAGTCAAACACTAGCGGGACTCTTATTTTTTTGTATAACAATCTGTTTTCCGATCAGATGTTTTGTGTACTTTGGAAAAGGATGGAGCCTAATGGCAAAGAAGCCGTAGGATGCCGCGCGTCCCGAAAGCTACCTTTGGTCGTCAACTGACTCTTGTTCCATTTCGCCCAGCTCACTAATAGCTGGCTTGCCATTGACGTTAAAGGCTAGGTTGAATGTTCTACTGTTTGCATGCTTGTACAAAAGATCTCTATGAAATTGAAGAGTATCTTTTGTATGGATTATAATGGGAATTTGCTGTCTTTAAAGTATAGTTTACAACATTTGTATAATGGATAAAAAACTACAAGCAAAAAATTATTTAGATCAGGTTTTAAATGACTTGGATAGGCAGATATTAAATGAGGCTCTACAATGCTATGTACATGACCTTAATAGAGCAAGTTATATAATGATATGGGTGTCAATTGTTGAGTCACTCAAAAGAAAACTATACCAGCTTGTTGAGTTAGAGTATGTATTGGCAAATGAGGCAATTAAGAAAATTGAGCAATATGAAAATGAAAGTAAATCTACTGATAGACTTATTTTGGACGAATCTGTTAATTGTGGAATAGTTACAAAAGAAGAAAAAGTTAAATTACTTTTCATATGGACCCAAAGGTCCATCTTTGCTCACCCTTATTATAAGGTGCCAATAGATTCAGAAATATTACATGCCGTTGATCAAGCACTAATAATCACTCTTTCAAAAGCGATAGTTTATGATAAGAAAATGATAGATGAAATTTTAAATGCTGTTAGAGATATTCCTTATTTTGTAGAAGGTAGTATTGAAGCTGCAAAAAATTATGCAAATAATTTAATTAAAAGAATTCCCGCTAGTCGGTATCAATATACTTTTAATTATTCACAAAAAATTATTTTTGATATCCTCCAAGAAAAAGTTGGTTATGATTCAAAGACAATAAATAAATTTAGAAGTATTAATGTTATAATACTTCAACAAGATGCTGTCAAGTTTAAAAACGACGAATGGAATCTTGAACGTAAAGCTGGACTCTTCCCTCGTGCATGTTGGCTAGGTTTCGCTGCATCGTCCACTTGGGGAAAACTACCTGAAAGGGTTCAAGATATTATGATTAACTATGTTACTAGTGAGTCTATTATGAATGAAATAAGACATTTAAGCATATTAAAATCAGTCTATAATTGCGATGATATAAAGATCGAGCATCGTACTAAGCTAAAAGCAATATTCGATGATATGCCTTTCGAATATATAAATAGTATTTATGCAGATAATAATGAAATATTTTATCGAATTATTGATCAATTAAAGTCGACTAGTTTTAAGATTCAAAATATAGTAATATCATATTTAAATGAAGATAAAGGAAAATTATTTTTACAAAATATTGATTTCGAAAAATGTATTGTTGTTGCATCAATGGTTCGTATTGCTGCATTTGAGAATAATTTTATGGCATCTGAATTAATAAATAAAATTTTTAATTCAGATAATAATGATTACTCAGACGAATTTAAGTTTGGACTAATTATTGGTTGTTTTTTAGATAAAGAAATGTTTGTGAAATTTCATTATAAACTTGATGAAATTTATAAATTTATTGATATTTTAAATAACTTTGATAATATTTTTATTGAAAATGTTTTTAACTTTTTAGAACAAAAGTTAAAAAGTATAGATAAAGACAAAATATGTTATCAGTCTGAGATAATTAAAAAATATATTCAATCGAAAAGAAAATTCAATTTCTCTAATATATTTCTAGAAAATCGAATTATACATTTCCTTAATCATGCTCAAATCATCATACAAGACTGCCCAGAAAAAGATTTGCCTTTCTAATCCCGCTAACCCCAATTTGTAATTGGGAGTTGCATCACCAAGCGTTTATAACCGGGACGCGTATTTGCGACGAAGGCTAACGCCGCTTTACCATGGTCTGTACTACCTCAACCAAAACATCACTCTTGCCTATGTCCCTCTGGCCCCTGGCAGCTACCCAGTTATACACATTGAAGCACAATACGCAAATTGCTTTCTACAAAAAAAACCGAGATAAAGGTCGAATAAACAACCCCTATCCCGGCTAACTCTAAACAGCTAACAAGCTATTAGTTCTTCTTTTTCTTCTTCTTACTTGGTGTCGCTTCTACGGGTGCAGCGGGGGTTTCCTTCACCGCCAAATCCTTCACCCGGATATTCCGGAACTTCACTACTGTGCCGTGGCCCAGGAAGCCAATGTGTCCAGTTGGATTCGTTAGGCCCGGGTGCTCCTTGTGGTCGGCAGTACCGTTTTTGGTAGCTTCGGCAATGTCGCCGTCCACGATGGTGGTACCGTTCAGGATTATCTTGATCTTGGAGCCTTGCAGAATCACTTCTTCGTAGTTCCACTCCCCAACGGGTTTGAGGGCCCCACGCTTCGCCGGGATAATTCCGTATACCGAACCGTGGTACTGGTACGGCTGTAAGTTGGCGTAGATAGGAGCGGTATCGTCCAGAATCTGTAATTCGGCCAATCCTACGTAGGCCGCATCGCCCGTCAGCGGGGCGCGGATACCCAAGCCGTTGTTGGCTCCGGGAGTCAATTGAAACTCAAAGCGGAAATTAAAGTCAGCGTACTGATCTTTGGTATACAAGTTACCATTGCCCCGACCCGTTGGGTACGTCACAATCGCACCTTCTTCAATGACGTAGTCTTGGGTATTGCCAGTCCATTCGTGCATGTTGGTACCGTCGAACAGCACTTTGAAGTCTGCCTTCTTCTCTTCCTCACTCAGGGTAAAGGGCTCCGGGCGAGATAGTTCTTTTACGTAAATGTCGCGGTAGAATACCTGCGTACCGTGGGCTTGAAGTTCCAGCTGCTCCGATGGGAAAATCGGAAGCTTGCGATCCCAATAGTTTTCCAGGATCACGTTATCCACTACCCGTACGCCGTTCAGGTCTACCGTCACGCGGTCACCAATCATTTTGATGTAGAACGAATTCCATTCGTTGATAGCGTTGTCGGCTACTTGCGTGGGCTTGGAAGGATTCTTTTGGTTGTTGTACAAGCCACCCGAACCTACCTGTGCTCCCACGCTCACGCGTGACGTATCCCAGATTTGTACCTGTGGCGTACCGCGTAGATAAATACCAGCGTCGCCTTCGGGTTCGATCTTCCAGTCGACGTACATTTCAAAATCACCGTACTTCTTTACCGTAGCCAGGTTGTCGCCTTTACCCGTAAACACGAGTTCGCCGTTTTTAACCACCCAACCCGTCCGCATCCGTTCGTCGGCCTTCGCTTGCTTTGCCGCTAGGGTATCAGGGCTCATCGCCGCCCGTTTGATCGGGTTTTCGACCAATCCTTTCCAGCCCGTCAGGTCTTTTCCGTTGAATATAGCCACAAAGCCATCGCCCTTCGGTAGCTCCGAAAGGTGCTTTTTAATGGCCTCTTTCTGGTACTCGCTATCCTGACCTTCCAGTACGTTCATGGTTTTGGTCAGTAAGGACGTTACGGCACTACCGTTGAACTCAGGGTTAGCGAGGGCGATATTCATCACAGCCTGCGCCGCCGCTTGCTGTACCGGGCGGTCGTCGAGGTAGTTGCCCGCTACGAGTAGCGACTCAAACGTTTTGTTCTTTTGAAGTTCTTTCAGAATAGCCGTCTTTTGGTCGGCCGTCTTGGCAATCGTAAGCGCCTTACGCAGGAGTAATACTTTCTGAACCGGCGTAGCCGCCGACATACTGATACTCTTCACGTAGCCTTTCACGGCTTCATTCAGGTACCCCGCATTGGTGGTAGTACTTCCTATGGTATATAGTTCTTTCGCAGCATCCTGATCCGACCAGCTTGCCAAGGCAGCAATCGCCGATTGCTGAGTAGTTGCGTCAGTATCCTTAAAAGCAGCCACAACGGCGTCCAGAGCCCGCTTGCCTCCTACGCTCGCCAACACCGGCAGGTAGGCGGCCTTCTTGCCCGAAGAAGCCATTTCGCTCAGTAGTAAATCCGTTTGTTGATTTACGGTTCCTTTTCCTTTGATCGTTGCCTTGATCGCCTCCTGCACCGACCCGATTTCGGCAGCTGAGCTAGCCGAATTAAGCAAGGTGAATAGCTGAGCGACGTCTTTGGTGGTCGCTACGCTTTTCAAGGCCGTATAAGCAGCGGTTTTCACACTGGCATCGGTACTTTTCAGCAAGCTCGTAATCGTTCCCATTTTGGAATCAGCCCGGCGGGCGGCCAGTACTTCTACCATGGCCACCTGAGCCGGCGACGAAAAAGTCAGAATCGCCAAGGCTACCTGATCTACTACACTTTTCCCTTTCATCGTCAATACTGCTGTTTTCAACGTACTGATCATAGCCGCATCGGTTGTTTTCAAGAGAGGAAGGTATTTTACAAATACCGCCTCACCGCCTACTTTACCTGCGGTAGAGATAGCAGCCAACTGCACAGCTTTATCTTTACTGGAAAGTAATTGCAAAACGACCGGTAACGCTTCCTTTGCATTAATTCGGCCGAAATAGGCCACTATATCCGCCTTTACCGCAGGAGATCCTTTGGCCAGCGATCTCAAAAGAAGGGCAGAGATGGCAGCGTTCGATGAAGGTTGTAGGTACTTCAAGGCCGCGGCGCGGTACTCAGCATCGGTGCTTTCGGCTGCTTTCACCAACGTAGCAACGCTGGCGAGGGTACCCTGCGCATCGGTCAATATTTTCAAAGCGGATGTACGGGTAGCTACCTGATGCGACGCTCCGGTCTTGCCCATCAACGATTGGGCGGCGGCCGTTACAGTCTTCGACTCACCGTTTTCAAGTAGTCGGTTGAGATAGCGTAGGTAGTAGCCCGTGGCGTTAGATTCGTCATACACAAACCCGGCCTTTTGGGCAGCATTGAGAAGCAGTGCCTCCGAAGAAGGAGCGGCAATCTGAGCCAGCGCGTAGTGTGCCACCTTCCGGGTTGTTTGCTCATTGCTCGTCGCGTAGCGCTCAATCACGGGTGCGGCTTCTTTGTACTGCATGTCACCCAGGGCCTCTACAAACGATAGGTGATTGTCTCCCCAAGGTTTACCAAGGCTTGCCAGTAGCGCTTGTCCGGCGGCGGGCGTACCGGCCTTTACCAACGCGCGGGCGGCGGGTCCGGCCAGATCTTTATCGCTCAAATAGGTAGCAATCGTAGGTACGGCTTCCCCTTTGGCCACTTGCTGCAATTGAAAAAGGATAAACGCCTGATTCGTTTTATCGGTCAATTTAGGGAGTGCTTCGGTATAAGCGTCCGAAGCCAACTGCCGCCAGGCTTCCTTGCCGGGCTGAGTAGCGTAGTAGGTGAAACCTCCCACGGCGTATTGAATGGCCGAGTTGTCGCCGTGCCCCGTTGGGTACAGCCGGGAAATGAGCAAGGCAAGGCCGTCTTTGCCCAAGGCAGCCGTTTCTTCGGCGTTTTTGGCGTAGGCTTTGGCATCCTTGGCTGGCATCTGCGCCAACAGGTCAGCAATCCGGGTAGCCGTGGTTCGGTTGCTGTTTAATTGCTGTGCCATTCCCGTAGTCAGGAACAGGCAGAAGAGTACGGTACTATATAGGTATTTTTTCACTTTATAAGTCGTTTTCAAGAATCGCTTAGTACAACAGAATAACATCGATGAATAGAAGGAAATCACTCTCCTTTACACATTCCAGGGGGCACGCATAGGTTGATCAATGAGTCGGTTGGCACCTTCGTCATCAATAAAGACCTGCTTTACCGGATCAAATTTCAGGGATCTTCCTAGTTTTAACGCCGCCAGACCCATGTTCACAATGGTACACGAGCGGTGTCCGTTTTCCTCGTTCAAGGCAAATTTCTGACGCTTCTGCACCGCTTCGATGAAGTCGGTTACCTGCGGCTCAGGATCTGGGAAAGCAGCTAGTTTTTTCTCGAAATCAGGAATATCGCACTTAAAGCCGTTGTATACATTTCCGTTAGGACCCGCGATGTAAGGCGCGTTGACGTCAGTTCCATCACCATCCAGAATAATCTTACAGCCGTCAGCGTACGTAAACTCAATACGGCGCCAAGTACCTACGGCGTCCGGGTGCTGCTGCGGAGCATCGATCTCTACGCTTATCGGACTCGTGTGATCTTTGCCCAGAATATATTGGATCGGGTCAATGTAGTGCTGTCCCATATCACCCAGTCCGCCGCCGTCGTAGTCCCAGTACCCCCGGAACGTACCGTGCGTGCGGTGCTTGTTGTAGGGCTTGTAGGGAGCAGGGCCCAACCATTGGTCGTAGTCTAGCTCAGCCGGAATCGGCTCAGGAGTAAGGTCGGTTTTGCCAACCCAGTAAAACTTCCAGTCGAAACCGGTGTGCTTTCCTACCGTCACGGTCAGGGGCCAGCCCAGCATACCGCTATCAACCAGTTTCTTGATGGGTTTTACAGTGGTGTTCATCCCGTAAAAGTTGGACTCAAACCGGAACCAAGTATTTAAGCGAAAAATCCGACCGTGCTGCTGCACCGCTTCAACAAGACGCTTGCCTTCCCCGATCGTACGGGTCATGGGCTTTTCGCACCAGATGTCTTTTCCGGCCCGGGCCGCATCAGCCGCCATAATGCCGTGCCAATGAGGCGGGGTAGCAATGTGCACAATATCCACTTCGGGTAGCTGAATCAACTCGCGGTAGTCAGCTAATGCTTTGGTACCTTTGTCCAGTTTGGCAAGGGTACTTTGCAGGTGGTTTTTATCGACGTCACAAATCGCCACAACGCGCGTTCCGCCGTAGGCAATGTGCCCTTGGCCCATGCCTCCTACCCCGATGATCCCTTTCGTAAGCTGATCGCTCGGGGCCAGGAAGCCTTTACCCAGCACATGGCGTGGAACAATGGAAAATGTTGCCACAGTAGCAACGGTACCCCTGATAAAGTCACGGCGCGAAACGCCTTTTTTTGTTGAAATTTTCTCTTGCATAATTTTCATAAAGATCCGAAACCGTGATATCTAGCCCGACAGGCCAGAAGCAATGAGTCGGAAAGTAAAAAAGTACATGTACACACAATATGGTAAACATCGGAAAAACCGAATTATACTTTAAGGAAAAGTTTGTTTCGGTGTAATATCCACATAAATACCAATTGGATCAGGATAAAGGCTACGATTCCCCCCACATTTTGGACTTCTTTCGAAAAGAAACTCAGCGGACCTCCAAACAAGGCTTCGGCCGTGTAGGAGAAATCAATGAATTTTCTGAGCATATAAATGACAATCGAGTTCATGCCAATAACCAGGAAGAAAAAAGTCCACGACCGGTAGTGAAGGACGTCAATGATCCAATAGAAAAGGGCAAGTAGTAACAAGCTACACCCTCCACTTATAAGAACAAAGGAGCTCGTCCAGATGTTTTTATTGATCGGTAACCAAAGGTTCCAGAGTAGAGCTAACCCCACTCCAACTGCCCCGGCGAGTGTCATGATTCCTACCTTACGGTAAGCCGATACCTCTTTGTCCGGTACCCGGAGAAGTGTACCCGCGAATATTCCCAGCAAGCCGGTAGCCACGGCAGGAATGGTAGACAGGAGGCCTTCGGGATCATGAATCGTTTTGTGCAAACGGCCCGGCAGAATGAGTTTATCGAAATAGCTGACCGGATTGCACTCGATGGTGAGTAGTCCGGCTCCGCAGTCCGGTACTGGAAAAAACGTCAAAAAAGCCCAGTATCCGCCCAGTATCGCCAGAAACCACAGGTAAAGTGCCTTGCGGGAAGTGTACAGATACAATAACTGCGCGAACATACCGGCCAGACCGATCCGCCCCAACACACTGGGATAGCGCATCTGCGCCCATTCGGTCTTGAAAAATCCGTTGTTGTACAAGATTCCCAATAGCACCAGAATGACCCCTCGTTGAATAGCCTTTTGAGCGAGTTTAGATCGGGAGGCTCCTTTTTCGAGACGACTACCTATGGAGAAGGGAGTAGAAACCCCCGCCATAAATATGAACAAGGGGAAAATAAGGTCATAGGCGCGAAATCCGTGCCAGTCGGGATGGCTCAGCTGGGCGGCCATTCCTTGTAGCCACACCCAGCCGGTAGCGACTGCCAGGGCGTGGACCAAGTGCTCCCCACCGGTGATCCAGAACATATCAAAACCACGAAGGGTATCAAGCGACTTTAAACGTTGGGGACGTATTTGTGAACCAGGCATAAAAAAGAAAAAGATTTTGGAACGGGCTTTAGTCGCCCATAGAAATTAGATTCACAAAAACACGGTAGGCGCCCGGCACCCCGGCAGGAAGCTCGCGAAACCACGACAAGCTAGTGTACGCGTAGTGCCCTTTACCGTATTTCGCCACCAGAATTCCGCCGTCTAGCGCGGGACTATTGGGGTCGTTAGACGAGATGACAGCCTCGTACTCAGGGGCCCATTTTTGCGGAAAATAAAGCCCTCGCTCCTGTACCCAACTGGTAAAGTCCTTCGGCGTAATTTTATTGGGCACATTTAGTACCCTGCTTTCGGGCTTTAAGAAACGCACCTCGGCTTCTTCCTCCGTAATCCGGTCGCGTGTGAGTTCAAAGGGATAGGGACCTAGGTTGGGCATGACCAAACCCATGTCCGTATTGTACTGCACTACCAGATTACCCCCATTATTAACGTATTCCATAAGGGCCGCTTGGTGGTATTTCATGCGCTCGTTGGTATTGTAAGCCCGCACCCCGGTAATCACGGCGTCAAACTGCCGCAGTTTTTCGGGGGTAATGTCCTGATCTTCTAAGATCGTAACCTGGTAGCCAATTTGCCGCAGACTCATGGGAATCAGGTCACCAGCGCCCATGATGTAGCCAATATTAGTTCCTTTCTTTTGCAAGTCGAGCTTTACCACCTTGGCAACGGCGTCCGGGAAGAATACCTGCGCCGGAATATGGCTGTAACTGATTAGGCCAAAACTTTTATCGTATTGTTTACCATCCAATTTTACCAGAGCCTTCATCGTGGCTTCCTGCGCATCGGCGGGTGGTGATAGCTGAAACTCGACTGTCAGTTCAGCCTCTTTTTGGGCAATCGTAAAGGGAATACTGGCGGGGGTGGCTTTCCAACCCGCTGGCAAATCTAGGGCTATTTCTCCCGTGCATTGATCCTTTCCGGCTTTGATGGTCACCGCTACTTTTTTGGGGCTTGGATCATCAAACATGTACACTTCCTGCGCAATGGTGGCAAATACTGGCGGGGTAACGACTAACGGCTGGTACACCTCACCCAGAACTGGATCTTTCTTTTTAAAAACAACCAGTGTCTCGAACGTAATTGGCTGTCCAGCCACTAACAGGTCAAACCGAACCATCGCTACCGGAGGGTTTTCGGGACGGCCAATTTCTAGTTGGTCCTCCACCCGAAAAAGCCCTGAGTAGCCTATTTCTTCCCGCAGCCAGTATGGCTGGGAAATAGGTGCGTTGGCCGGAATCGCAGTAGTGATGGGAAAAGTCAGGTCGCGGTTGTTTTTGAGGGCTGTGTTCAAAACCGAGTCTTTGGTCGTAAGCGAAACACCTACTTTTTGCAGGGATACCTCCACCGACGATCGGTTAACTACTTCCGCAGTCAGGTGCATGGTAGCACCCGCCGGGTAGGCAAATTCGGGAGCGGTTACTTCCATAAACAGCCCCGTGGCAGTTTTGATAATATCTTCTACTTCGCGGATTTTTGTCGTTTTCCAGAAGCCTTCCGGTAGCTTTTGCAGCTCAGCCCGGAGAATCAGTAGAGACGGCACGCTAGCGGCTGGCTTGGCCGGATCAAAGCTCTGAACGGTTTTTTGAACTAACGTTGCAATTTTATCACTCCCTTTTACCCGCTTCCAAGAGGTATCAATACCTTCAAACAGCTCTTTGAGAGCTTTGTCGCCCTTGGTATGCTGCAAGTACTCGATCGAAGAACCACGGCTACCGACTGATCCAAACCCCTGACTTTTGTGCATACTTCGGCTCTCGGCTGAAATTTCCCCGTACGATTTACCAAACAAGGGATTAAAAGCTCCAACGTCGATTTGCAGGTATTGGCTGGTGGTTTTCATAAACTCGGCGCGGTTCGTAACCGACCACATGCTGATATTCCAAAGCAGGCGTTTGGCCTGCCAAGGCGCTACATATTTGAGCTGCTCCGGAAACCGTTTTGGATCAGCTGAGGCCTCGAAAGCTTCCTCAGCTAGAATAGACGAGGCACTGTGATGCCCGTGTCCGGCCCGTGCGTCGGGCGGAAAACGCGTCACGATCACGTCGGGTTTTACGTTGCGAATCACCCACACGGCGTCGGCCAACAGCTTTTCCTTATCCCAGATACTAAACGCTTCCTGCGGATTTTTGGAGAAACCGAAATCATTGGCCCGGGAAAAGTACTGTTTGCCCCCGTCCAAGCGGCGGGCTTGCAATAATTCCTGCGTCCGGATCATCCCCAGTTGTTCCCGGATTTCGGGCCCGATGAGGTTTTGCCCGCCGTCACCGCGGGTGAGGGCCAGATAACTCGTGTTATAGAGTTTCTCATTGGCCATATAAGCAATAAACGTGGTGTTTTCGTCGTCGGGATGCGCGGCCATGTATAAGACATTACCCAGCACATTCAGTTTTTTTATGTCTTGCAGGAGTTTGGCGGAAGTAGGCTTTGCCGGTGCCTGCGCGGCCAACGAACCCGCCAAGCAGCTAAGGCCCAGCCACAGCCATGCCTTTTTGAAATTGAAGCGAACCATATAGTTAAGATTTTCCGGGAAAGGGATAGTAATAATAGGGTATTGGGTTTTTACAACCAGTATCCTGATCAGAATTTTCTATCAGGATACTGGTTGTAAAAGGCAGGGAGGTCTAGTTCTGTTTGTAGGACGAATTAATATCGAGTTCCCGCTGAGGAATCAGATATAGCAACCGGGCAGTTTTTCCCTGCGCCTGCATCCGCTCAGTAGCTTTCCCGAAGCGGAGCAAATCAGCCCAACGGTGGTTTTCGAAGGCCAGTTCAACACGCCGTTCGCGCAATAGCTTGTCCACAAAAGTACCGGGCGTAGTTGCACTAATCGGGGCAAGTTTGGCGCGTGCCCGCACTTGGTTGATATACCCGTAGGCAGCGTCCGACTCACCGAGCGCTTCGGCCATCATCAATAATACATCCGCGTAGCGCAGCACCACAAAATTGTAGGAAGCATCGTTTTCATTAAACGTATTTTCTTTCCCAAACTTGGTAATAAACCGTACGTCGTTTCTGGAATTCGTCAACAGGGTACCTTGGGCATTGACATAGCTGGTATCCATTGATTTTAGAAAGCGATCGTCTCCCCGCTCGTAGGCATTCACCATATCCTGAGTCGGGCGATTTTTATAAGCGCCGGTAGTTTGGCGAAGCAAAGGAGAAAATGCGTTGGTAAAGCCATTTCCGGTACCGGTGCCACCTCCTTTGAATTGTACTTCAAAGATTGATTCCCGATTGTTTTCGTTGGCAAGGCCCCACAAGTTTGCGTAGTCTGGTACCAGCGAGTACCCATACGTATCTATAATCCTTTTCAGGGTAGTTGCGGCCGAGGCTTTATCTCCGGCAGTAAGGTACACCTTGCCGAGTAAAGCGGCGGCAGCTCCTTTGGTGGCGCGTCCGAGGTCAGCAGTACTAGCGTACTTGGCAGGAAGCGCCGTTTCGGCCTTCTGCAAATCGGTAATTAGTTGCTTATAAATTTCCGAAGCCGGTACCTGAGGCAAAGCCCGTCCCTCGTCGGCTGACTTGGCTTCTTTGAGTGGCATGGGAATATTTCCAAAGGTTACCGCCAAATTGTAATAAAACAGAGAACGTATAAAAAGCGCTTCCCCTTTGATTCGTTCTTTGGTCGTCTGATCCATCGCAATGGCATCAATCCGATCGAGCACAATGTTACTACGGGCAATACCCAGGTAGGAATCTGTATAGGCAGCGGTGATGATTTCGCTGGTGGCGATTTCGGAGAAATTGTCAATCACGGTTAATTCGGCACCAAGCCCGGTGCCGTCGGGGCCCTGATCGGTGTTATCGGTCCGCATCTCCTGCATAATCCAGAAGCTTTGGTTGTAGGTACCACCTAGTTGTAGACCCTTGTAGGCTGCGTTGATCGCGGTATTCATGTCGTTAGCAGTTTGGTAAAAACCACCGACGTTCCGCTGCGATACCGGATTCAGGTTGGTAAAGTCCTCACTACACGAGAGCAAAACGCCCGCAAGTAAGGGTAGGATGTATGATTTTCTAAGTTTCATTTCTTTGAATTTTAATGAATTAGCTTATGCAGTTCAAAAGTCAAATCAGAAGGATACGTTTATCCCGAACGTGAAGTTTCGGGAAAGCGGATAGGCACCGTAATCTTCGCCCTGCACGCCGGTCAGACCCGCCTGATTGTTTACCTCAGGGTTATAGCCAATGTATTTGGTGCTGGTAAACAGGTTGGTACCGGAGGCATACGCCCGCAGCGACTGGAAGCGGGTACCCAAAAGCGCCTTCGGGAAAGTATACCCAAGGGAAAGACTCCGAAGCCGGAAGTAGGAGCCGTCTTCTACCTGATACGACGAAGGGCGGTTATTACCACTGTGCAGGTCGGAAAGACGGTCGGCACGGGGAATTTTGCCATTGCCTGGGTTATCCGCCGAAATCCACCGCTCGGTCCAATCGGCGTATGAATTAGTAGCGGCTTCGCCGTTGCCTAAGTGCCGGCGGGTAAGGTTCAGAATCTTCGAGCCCTGCACGCCCTGAAAGAAAATGCTCAGATCAACTCCTTTGAAGCTAAACCGGTTGGTAATACCCCAGATAAAATCCGGCTGGTAGTTACCGGTGACGGTACGATCATTGGCGTTGATTTTACCATCACCATTCACATCCTTGAAACGGAAATCGCCGGGCCGGGCCGCCGGAGCCAAGGCATCGGCCGGAGCAGCGTTTATTTCCTCCTGCGTCTGGTAAATTCCCTCCACTACGTAGCCATAGTAGCTACCAATAGGGTCGCCGATGCGGGTAATGTGCCGGATACCGGCTCCTCCCGAGCTAAGGATTGGGTCACCGGTGGGCCCTAATTTCAATACTTTGTTACTGTTGGAAGAAAAATTCAGATCGGTAGTCCAGCCAAAGGCGCCTACCAGATTTCGGCTGTTGATCGTCAGCTCAATCCCTTTGTTTTCAACCTCACCGATATTTTGCAAGGCCGTGGAGAACCCAACCGAAGCCGGTACCTGCACGTTGAGTAGCAAATCAGACGTGATTTTTTGGTACCAATCGGCCGATATAAAAATCCGCTCCCGGAATAATCCGAAGTCTAGTCCGAAATCAACCTGTGTGGTTTTTTCCCAAGTCAGGTTTTCGTTACTGATGGTAGACGGCGCAATGCCGTTGACCAGCACGTTGTTCAGGATATAGTTGTAGGGGCTCAGCAACCCAATCGCCGCGTAGTTAGGGATCAGGAAGTTTCCGGTTTTACCCCAGCTACCCCGTAGTTTGAGATCGCTGACGGCCGTTACTCCTTTCATGAACGCCTCTTCCGATAGCCGCCAGCCCGCCGAGAAGGAGGGGAACGTACCGGTTTTATTACCCGCTCCGAACCGCGATGAACGGTCAGAACGAATAGTTGCCGTTAGTAGGTACTTGTCACGGAAAGAATAGTTAACCCTACCCAATGCCGATACCAGCGACCACTCCTGCCGGTTGTCGCCGCCACTCGTTACCTGGCCACCACTGATGGTAGGCGACAGGTCGTCGGGTTGGTTCTGCGCGTATACCTGATTAGCGTCTAGGCGATCTTTTTGCGCGCTGTATCCGACCACGGCCGAAATGCGATGACCTTTACCGAAAGACTTATCATACGACAGCGTATTTTCGGCCACCCAGTTGTAGTTAATTGAGGCGTTGGACTGCGCGTACGGATCTCCAGACGTAGCCGCCCGGTTCAGGAAGGCCCGCGCCATGTAGAAGGAGCGGTTATAGGTATTGACGTCGATACCCGTGTACAGTTTATATTTGAGCCCGTCCAGAATTTCGTACTCGGCGAAGACATTACCAAACGTACGGAATTGCTTCAGGTCGTCGGTCACATACTTCAAAATGGCCAGCGGATTACTCGCCGCAGTCATATTGGCTCCGCGCCCGTTTTCGGTAAACAGATGCGACTGATTGTCGGTCTGATTAACGCTGCCATCGGGCAGGTAGGGCCTTACCGTTGGGGAAGTAACCAAGGCGGAGTAGACAATACCCGGAGGATCGGCAAAGTAGGGTGCGCCAGCCGGTGAGCGGTCGGTGTTGGTGAACGAAGGGCTCAGGCCAAATCCAATTTTTAATTTCTTGATTGGATTAGCTTCCACATTTACCCGAAAACTGTACCGCTCAAAACCACTACGATCAATGATTCCCTTCTGATTGAAATAACCACCCGAAAAGTAGTACCTGACTTGCTCGTTGCCCCCGGAAACCGAGGCATTGTAGCTTTGAATTGGAGCCTTATTGAATATGAGATTCTGCCAGTCGGTATCGGTGCCAGTGGGGTTGGCAAAGTCATCGGGAATATAGTAGCTACCGTTCGTCGTTTTGGTGTAGCGGGTAGCGTTATCGTCGTTGATATTCGCTCCCTTTACATCCTGAAGGTAGGCATTATTCTTGGAGTCTTTCACGTAGGACGTTAACTGCTCGGCGTTCATCAACTTTACTTTCTTGGCTACTGACTGTACACCAAAGTAGGCGTCAAACCCTATGACGGGCTTCGAGTTGAGTTTTCCTTTTTTAGTGGTAATCAAAATAACCCCGTTGGAGCCTCTTGAACCGTAAATAGCCGCAGCGGAGGCATCTTTCAGCACTTCGATGGATTCAATGTCATTGGGGTTGATCGTACCTAGCGGATTGGAGGCCGGTAGGGCAAAAGCCGTGGTACGGCGGGTAATATCCCCCTGAATGCCCTGATCTGTATTCTTGGAAACGGGAAATCCATCGATCACGTACAAGGGTTCGTTTCCGGCTGACACGGATCCGAGGCCGCGGACGCGGATCGTTGTGGCGGCACCGGGCTCGCCGCTAGGCTCCTGTACTTGTACGCCAGCAATTTGTCCCTGAATCGCGTTTTCAAAGTTAGTAACCTGAATATCCTTGATGTTTTTGGCCGTTAGGGAGCCGATAGCACCCGTGATATCGCCTTTTCGCTGAGTTCCGTAACCCACTACCATTACCTCGCTGAGGTTATTGACCGAAGGCGTGAGTTGCACGTTTAGGAGGCTTTTGCCATTGACCGGTACTTCTTTGGAGAGATAGCCGATAAAGGAAAATACCAGAACGGTATTCTGATTGGGAACGCTGACGGCAAAAGCGCCTTCCCGATCGGTAACTACCCCTTTGTTAGTACCCTTTATCAGGATATTGACGCCGGGTAGGGCTTCGTTATTCTCGTCGAGAACTTTCCCCTTTACATCAATATCCTTGGGGGCAGTCTGAGCCCTTTCCAATGGGTTGATTCGCTCCACCATCACCGTACTCAGTACCGTCGCTGAGGAAGTCGCCGGTGCGGCCACGTTGGTAACTTTGGGTCCCTCCTTCTTACGAATGAGGTATGCTTTCTTACCGGTGCGTTTAAATTCCAGTCCGTTCGGAATCAGGAGCATTTCCAGCTTCTTTTCCAGTCCTACCTCCCCTAGCCCATCGCCAGCGGGTACAAACACACCAACCACCGTAGACTCTTCAAAAAGAATGTTGACCTGAAACTTCTTACTCAGTTCAAGCAAGGCATCTTTCAGTTTTTGAGTATCAGAAGTCGCTTCTCCGTCGTACCGGGAGCCGGGAGATTGACTGGCAAACGCCAGATCTTGGCACACTCCCATCGTCGTGATGAGTAAACCAATCGCCATCAGCCGTGCGCGTAAAAATTGTATTTTCATATAGATAATTTATTTAAGAGTACTCAATTCGATATAATCTGTTTTCTGCGTTATTTTCATTTCTAATAGTTCCGACAATGTTTCCAGTAATTCATCCGCATTTCTAGCCTGGAACGTTCCCCCGATCTTTCGGTTGGCCAAGGCTTTCTCTTTAATCACTATTTTGATCTGAAACCGCTCGTAGATCTGTTCAGCTATTTCGGAAAGCTGGGTATTGTCAAAAAAGAAGGCCTGTTCTTTCCAGGCGGTGATGGCTTCCGGTTGTTGAGGAGTACTTACTTCGTATGTACCCAAGCTGTCGGCCGAAAAGTAACTTCCGGGCTTCATGTAAATTTGCTCGCCCGCGGGCAGGTTAAGTTTTACCTTCCCCATTTTCAGAAACACCCTTTTCCCACGTGCCCGTGAGTAAGCAGTAAACTCGGTGCCCAGCACTTCAATTTCGTATTCGTTGCCCATGAGAACGCTAAATCGAGCATTATTTTCGGTATGCTTTACCTGAAATTCGGCTTCTCCGTCGAGCCACACTTCACGCCTGCCTTTTTCGAAAAAAAAGCGGGGTACCCGCAGGACAGAATTGGCATTCAAAACAACGTGGCTGCCATCTTCCAGATAAAAAGCATTGGTCTGCCCCGGCGGTGCGGTGTACTCTTTATAGATAAGCTCCGAACGAAAAAAGAAAGCCATAACAAGCGCGACAGAAGCCGACACCAACCACAGCATTTTGTAAGGAAAGTAAGTACGGGCTAAACCAGTATCCTCATCCTCCGTTTCCGGCGGCTGTTGGGGCTCTACTTCGCCCCGGAGTAAAGCGGAATATTTCTGTTGGGCATTTTCCCGATCCGGAAAAAACTGTGGATTCTTCCGCTCCCATTCATCGAGGTAACTGTAAAACAACTCTTCATTTTCGGGAGCTTCTAACCATTCTTCCACCAATTTGCGTTGCAGAGAGGTGGCTTTCTCATCAAAAAAATCAAGCAGTAGCTGCTTGGTAATTAATCCTTCCATTTACACTAAAAATTGGGGTAGACAAACATTTACGGATAGCGACATACCGCATGTATTGCTTAGTATCCGAACAGCATGATCAATTGAATACATAAAAACCAGTTTTCCTTAAGCTCTTTACGAAGCTTTGCGAGGGCCCGACTGACCAAGGCTTCCACGGCTTTGGCGCTGATCCGGAGTTCCAGCGCAATTTCATCGTACTTTTTTCCCTCGACTCTTTTGAGTAGGTAAGCTCGCCGACATTGAGGGGGGAGTTGTTGGATGATATGCTCTACTTTTTGATGAAGCTCGGTGTATTGCATAGCTTCGTCCGGACTAACCGTCAGGGACATCAAGGGGGTCGTAACACTATCGAGTGAATCGGTGCAGTGCATTTGCCACTTTAAGTGATTGTAGGCCCGGTGCCGGACGGCCTTGTACAAATAAGCCCGGTACGAGGAGGTCACCTGTTCAAATACCCGGTTTTGCCAAAAGAACGTAAACAACTCCGAAACGATATCTTCGGCAATTTCTTTGGAATGAACAAAACGAATGGCGTGACTGCATAAATTTTCGTAGTAGCGACTGAACAATAACGCGCAGCCTTCCCGGGGGTCGAGGGAGAATGTTTCTCTAACCAACCGTTCATCATCCGTAGTGATGGTGATGATCTTTTGGTCAGAAATGAAAGTCCTGTCTACGCCAGACGTGTCTTCTTTTGGAGTATGATGTAGTCGGGTCGTTGATGTCATCCTGGCTCGGTTTCTGGGTGATTTTTGGGACTTTGCTCTATTCAGACAAGTTTTGGTCATCTTTCCCTATGCTACACAAATAAAAAGTTTGTAAATTTTGTTTCTATTCAGAATAAAAAATTGGATAATCTATCAAATACAAAATTTATTTATAGCATTATCCTATAAAAGCAAATCGGAATGATAAGCAGGAATCGTGCAGAATAGAGTTTTGGTATCCGGGAAAAGTAGGTGTAGGACAAAGGCTAGTAGGTTATTGTTCTAGTAGGTGGGAGGTGCGCGTGGGTATCGTCACCGGGTGTTTTCCATTGGTTGCTACCACCAGAAAATACGGCATAGTACCTACTTTTTTGTTAGAATAAACAGGGAGCGGCGGCTTCCAAAATAGACACCTAACCCCGTAACCTTGTTTTCAGTAAAACAGGGTTACCAAAAAATAAAAAGTCCGGACAATCCGGACCAAGAAGTACCTCCTGACAGATAATCAGAACGTACTGAACTACAATGACTATTTTGACTCCTACCAGAAATATGCCAGTAAAGCACTCATCCTAAACTTCACGTAGGTCTGAGCCAGGAGCGCCAACTTGCGGCCATCCGGTACCCGAACACGTTCTTCCTGAATGCGGGCAGCGGGTAAACGTTTTATCTTGTCAAACAGCGTTTGATAATACACGTACGCCAGATACACCCCTTGTCGGGCCCCGACGGGAAGTTGCAAAATAGCCTGATAGGCCGCATCAAAGTCTTCCTGAATATCGGCTTCAATGGCCTTCTTTGACGTAGGATCAAACTCCTTGAAATCAATTCCGGGAAAGTATACCCGGCCACGATCCTGAAAGTCACTTTTCAGGTCACGAAGGAAATTTACTTTTTGAAAGGCGGAGCCTAGGCGGCGTGCGCCTTCGCGAAGATGGGCGTATTGAGCTTTGTCACCCTCACAAAATACGCGTAAACACATAAGGCCTACTACTTCGGCTGAACCATAAATATATTCTTGGTAGCCATCCTCCGTATACTCCCGCTCTTCCAAGTCCATTTCCATACTATGCAGGAAAGCATCGATCAACTCCCGCTCAATATGGTACTGATTAACAACCAACTGAAAGGAATGCAGCACGGGATTCAAACTTATTTTTTCTTCAATGGCAAGGTAGGTATCCCGGCGAAAGCGGTCGAGTAAGCTCTTTTTATCAAAATCATGAAAGGTATCCACGATTTCGTCAGCATACCGCACAAAACCGTAGATCGCGTAAATAGGAAGGTGGAACTTACGATCGAGGGTACGAATACCGAGCGTAAATGAGGTGCTATAGTGCTCCGTAATAATTTTACTGCATTGCAGGGTCGTTTGGTTAAATAGTTCCAGCATTAAATTGTCCTTTTAGGATATCTCTACAATTTTGTTTGAATATAACGGGATTTAACCACTGTTTGTTAAAGTACCCTTTGTAAAGGCCAAATCTTTCTTAGGAAAGGGGGTATTCTTTTTCTACCTCCTCAGCCACCACTAGCCCCGAAATAAGGGAAGGAGGTACTCCCGGACCGGGTACCGTCAGTTGCCCGGTATAGTACAGGTTTTCTACTTTTTTGCTTTTAAGCGATGGTTTCAGAATAGCCGTCTGCATCAAGGTATTAGCCAAGCCGTAAGCATTGCCTTTGAATGCATTATAGTCCGAAATGAAATCGCTGTGGGCGTAGGTACGCTTATAGATAACATGCGGTCGAACCGGCTCACCCACGTAGGCTTCCAATCGTTCCATCACCATATTATAGTATTTTTCACGTACTTCCTCGGTATCATCGTTCAGGCCGGGTGCCACGGGGATAAGGATAAACAAATTTTCTTGTCCTTCGGGGGCTACACCTGAATCGGTTTTGGAAGGAGCTGACACGTAAAATAATGGCTTGGAAGGCCACTTTGGCGTTTCGTAGATTTCCTCGGAATGCAGCGCAAAATCCTCGTCAAAAAACAAATTATGGTGCAGTAGCTTAGCAATCCGCTTATTAACCCCCAGATAGTACAGGAGCGACGAGGGGGCCATGGTTCGCTTATTCCAGTAGGCTTCGTCGTAATTGCGGTAAGGCTCATCCAGCAGTTTGCTGTCTACGTGGTGGTAATCAGCGCCGGCTACCACGATGTCTGCTTCAAAAATACCTGCGTCGGTCACTACACGCTTGGCGATACCTTTGTCAACTTCGATCTTCTGTACATTCTGATTCAGTAAAATCTTTACCCCTTTTTCTTCGGCAAGGGCTACCATTCCGCGTACGATTTCGTGCATCCCACCCATTGGATACCAAGTACCATTGACCATTTCGGCGTAGTTCATCAGGCTGTACATGGCCGGGGTATTTTCGGCGGTTGCCCCCAGAAACAATATCGGAAACTCCACTAATTGGAGTAATCGTGGATCAGTGAAGAATTTGCGTACGTGCTTGGCAAACGACTGGAACACGTCGAGTCGGGTAACGTCATATAGTAGCTTCAAACTCATGAATTCCGAAATCCTACGACTCGGTTTCCACACAAACTTATTGATTCCAACGTCGTACTTGTAAGCGGCCTGTCGTAAAAACTCATCAAGGCGCGGGGCGCTGCCCGGCTCAATCGATTCAAATAGCTCGCGAAGCTCCGGCATTGTAGCCGGTAGGCTTACATCTTCATCTGCGTTAAAAATTACCTTATAAGAAGGATCAAGCCGTACCAGATTATAGTAATCTGATGTTTTTTTTCCGAAGCGGGCAAAATAATTATCAAAGATATCAGGCATCCAGTACCAGCTCGGGCCCATATCAAACGTAAACCCATCCTCCTTGAATACTCTTGCCCGACCACCCGGAACACTATTTTTTTCAACTATCGTCACGTCATACCCCTTGTCTGCCAGCTGAGTAGCGGCTGAAAGTCCAGCAAAACCTGAACCAATTACTATAACTCGTCGGGAAATACTCATACTTAAAAACCTGAAATACTAATTTTTGAACCCATATTAAACAAAAAAGTTAGACGGAACCCCATCTAACTTTCTCAAACCTTCCTCTTTTTAACCAAAACTTTCAATTCAGTAAGAATACAAAATGGTTTCCGCTCGAATTAATCCATGTGTGAATACACGTGGAGCATATCTTTAAGCTCTTTGCGAGCAATGTGAATTCTGTTTTTCACCGTACCAATAGGTATGTCCAATTTGTCGGCTATTTCGTGGTACTTAAAACCACGGAAGTGCATCATAAAGGGCATTTTGTAGGCAGAGTCCAAGGAATCAATTGCTTTATTAATGTCGTCCATCGCAAAGGTTGAATAGGCATCATTGTTAGTACTACTCTCCGATGAATTCAGGTAGTGTAAATTATCGGTAGTGTCAATGAAAGTATTCTTCCTGATCATACGCTGATAATTCGTAATAAATGTATTTTTCATGATGGTATATAACCAAGCTTTCAGGTTGGTTCCATCCGTATATTTTTCACGATTTGTGAATGCTTTCAATAGTGTATCTTGTAGTAAATCATTCGCATCTTCCGAATCTCTGGTCAGACGCATTGCAAAAGGCCTCAACGTTTTAGATACCCGATGTATGTTGTAAGTGAATTCAATCGCAGTCATAGTAAGGTCGTAGGTTTGTTGATTTCGTTTTGTTAAACCAAAGTAAGACATTATTAAACAAACATCCAAATATCTTCAACTATTTTTTTAAAAAATCCTTACTCTTGTTCAATATATAGGAAAAAAGAGTGAACAAAATATCCGATATCATCCTATAAATTCCCTTTTTAGAGCTCAAAATGGACATAATCTCATCAAAATACCATTTTCATTAATATCTCTTTGTTTATTTTTATTTATAATAAGTTAAACAAGAACTATATGTTCCTACATCATATTACTCGCTTTTTGTCTAATTAAGACTATAATAGAACGACAGAGGATCTGGGTATTTAAACTTATAATTCAGGTGGGCTACTATTTTTCCGGCTCCGACTACTTTAAAAGGTTCTTTCGTAGTTCCGGACGCGTAAGTGGGCAACTCCCAACCAAACTCAGCACAGGATGCATTATACACTTCGCGGCGTACCGGATGCAGTGGAGCTACGACGTTGAACGTTTCGTCTGGCAATAGAACCGGAAGTAATTGCTCAATAATTCCGATTACGTCGTCGCGGTGAACGTAGTTGACCGGTACCTCTCCCGTCGTTAGGTCTTTTTTACCCCGAACATACTTACCCGGTATCCGGTCATAGCCCATCAGCCCTCCGCAGCGCAACACCGTTACTCTACGGTTTGCATTACGTAATGAAAGCATAATGTTCTCGGCTTCCACCAAATGAGCCGCCGCTGCCTCGGCCGTACCTTTTACATCATCCTCGACCACCACGCGGTTCAACTCAGAGTACACCGAGGTTGAGCTTACATATATAATGTCCAACACCGGGCTAGTGGTTATCATCCCAGCAAGGTATCTCATCTGCTGAGGGTGAAACTCCTCTCCCTGCTTTGAAGTACGGGGAGGAATATTAACAATCAGACAATCCGTATCCAACAGATTGGTCCAGTGTTCTCCTTGTGGACCAGGGGTAAGACGGGCCACGTAGGCTTCAATTCCTTCCTTAGTAAGGATCTCTGCTTTTTTCACCGAGGTAGTACTTCCTTTCACAGAAAAGTCTCCCCCAGCCTGTAATGCACGGGCCAGGGGAGCTCCCAACCATCCACAACCAATGATACTAACTCTAATCTTTGCTTCGTTTTGCATGGGGCTTTTGGGTAAAGTGATAGAAAACAATCGCTCCCAAGCTAGATTTTCCTCTAATCACCTCCAAATGAAATCTTCTAACTGCAACTTTTTGTCTACTTTTGCGTGTTTGCCAAACGTGCTTCCCGACTTAGAGAGAATGTATCTAAAACGAATTTTATTTTTCATTACCCTCATTACTACCCTGACCGGCTGTAACTTCTTCTCCGAAAAGTCTCCTAACGTAAGTGATATTCCCATGGAGATTACAGTTAAGCCACTTGAAAACAAGCTATTTGCCTGCCAATCAGTTGCTGATGTGCAGCTTTTTTTGAGTCAGCATCCATATTTAACCCATGGCTACTTTACTGACTTTCCCCAGGAAGACTCCTTGTTGGCTGCGACACTCTATGAACACATACGCAATAATTCGCTTCATGGATTCAAGCAAGAGATAGATTCTCTATTTCGGGACCGCGAAAAGGATCTAAAAGAACCCTTAGAACGAGCATTTAAGCACATAAAATACTACTACCCTGACTTCGTACCGCCCCGGATCGAGACCATCGTTACGGGGTTTATGGGTAATGATCTGACGCTGTCAGACACATTGATCGTTATTGGGCTTGACTACTTTGGGGGGCCCGAGGCTACGTACCGCCCCAATGTATATGACTACCAGCTGAACAGATACCAGAAAGAGTACCTGATACCGTCGATTCTGTTTTTTATGTCAGACCGGTATAATCGCACGGAACCTAAGGATCAAACATTACTGGCCGATATGATAGGGTACGGTAAAGCTTTTGAGTTTGTAAAGCACTGTATGCCCCAAACGCCCGACAGCCTTATTCTGGGGTTTTCGGGGCGTAACCTTGTCCGTACCTATACTAGTCAGACGGAGATCTGGGCTTTTATGATTGAAAATCGGTTATTATATGAGAGCACCGAATTAAAAAAACAGAAGTACGTAGGTGAGCGCCCGTTCGTGTCCGAGATCGGACCCGATGTACCGGGGGGCATTGGACGGTGGCTCGGCTGGCGCATTGTGAGCAGCTACCTCGCGCAACACCCCGAGATAACCCTGCCCGAATTAATGAAAATTTCCAACGCCCGTCAGATTCTACAAGAGTCTGGCTACAAAGGGCAACTGGACGACTAAGTACATAATAACATAGCTATACAAACAGTACAACATGGCAAAAAGAAGATTTGGCAGAGCGGGTAACGACGACGATGAGTCACCGGTTGCAAAGAAAATGAGCCTGGATGGGCTAAAAAAGACGATGCAGATATTTCGGTATACCTTACCTTACAAGGCATACTTCATTACAGGTTTTGTATTTTTAATCCTTTCTACCGGCACATCGCTGGCGTTTCCCAAGCTGGTAGGTGGTATTATTGAAGTAATTGAGGGAAAATCGGACTATACCATCAATCAGATTACCGGAGTACTGGTGGCCGTCCTTATTTTTCAGGCCATATTTTCCTTCCTCCGTATTTACCTGTTCTCCCGCGTAAGTGAGTGGGCCATGGCCGACGTACGCCGCGATGTGTACAGCAAGATCATTACGCTACCCATTGGTTTTCTGGAACAACGCCGGGTGGGTGAGCTAACCAGTCGGATTACATCGGACGTGACTCAGCTCCAAGATGTACTTTCCTTTACAGTAGCCGAATTCTTTCGGCAGATAGCTACGCTTGTCGTGGGCGTCGTGCTTATTTCGCTTACCTCCTGGAAACTCACGCTGTTTATGTTGGGTACGTTTCCGATCATGGTCATTGCTGCCATGTTTTTTGGTCGTTACATCAGAAGGCTATCCAAAAAAGCCCAGGACGAACTCGCCGCAGCCAACGTTATTGCCGAAGAAACGTTGCAATCAGTGAACGTAGTAAAAGCCTTTACCAATGAGCGCCTGGAAGTAAGCCGCTACCGTAGCGCCCTCGAACGCGTGGTAGACAACGCCTTGAAAGCAGCCACCTTCCGAGGAGGATTCGTTTCCTTTATTATATCCGCCTTGTTTGGCGGTATCGTGGGGGTAATATGGTACGGAGCAAATCTGGTTCAGACCGGTGAGATGAGCATTGCCGACCTCTTTACGTTTGTACTTTATACCACCTTCATTGGTGGTGCTATGGGTGGATTAGGCGATATGTACGCCCAAATCAATAAGACGGTAGGAGCATCCGAGCGCCTGCTTGAAATTATGGGTGAAACTTCCGAAATAGATCTCGACGAGGAAGTGGTAGAAACTACAAACGTTGCGGGAAGTATCACCTACGACAAGGTGCAGTTTTCGTATCCGTCACGCTCTGATGTAGAGGTACTAAAAAGTCTCTCTTTCCACGTCGATGCCGGGGAGAAAATCGCTCTCGTTGGGTATAGCGGAGCCGGTAAATCAACGATAGTGCAATTACTGATGCGCTTCTACGATCCTCAGTACGGACAAATCATGGTTGACGGACTACCTATTTCGGAGTATTCGCTCACTACCTTACGAAGGATGATCGCCGTAGTGCCTCAGGAAGTGATGCTGTTCGGAGGTACTATTTTTGAGAATATTGCCTATGGTAAACCCGATGCCACCGAAGAAGAAGTAAAGCAAGCAGCCCGTAAAGCCAACGCGCTACAATTCATCGAATCGTTCCCGGAAAAATTTGGAACAGTAGTGGGTGAGCGAGGTATCAAACTTTCGGGTGGACAGCGTCAGCGCGTTGCCATTGCCCGGGCTATTCTGAAAGATCCAAAAATTCTGATTCTGGACGAAGCCACCAGCTCACTAGACGCAGAGTCGGAACAATTGGTACAGCTCGCACTGGACGAATTGATGAAAAACCGGACGACCATTGTGATCGCTCACCGCCTGGCAACGATCAGAAAAGTAGATACTATTTACGTGATCCGGGAAGGGCAAATTGTGGAGTCGGGTTCACACGAGCAACTCGCATTGATTGACAATGGCCTTTACGCCAATCTCATTAAGTTACAGTTCGAAATAGCCGAGGCCGAATAACCTTATGACTCAACCCCAATCGCCCGCTGACTATTTTCAAGAACAACTCTCCACGGCAAGCCAACAAGAGAGTACCGCGCAGCGCTTATTCAATACGCTGGCTATCGGCCGCCTAGGGGTTTTTGCTTTACTGATTGCCTCACTGTGGTTTCTGGGTAACACCGGCCAACTACTCTGGGGAGGGTTATCGCTGGTTTTGGGTGTCTCCTTCCTCGTGCTGATGCGGAAGCAGCAAAAGGCTAAGCGACAGCGTGATTTTTACCGTAACCTGCAAACGATCAACAAAGACGAAGCCGGACGACTCGGTTTTACGTTTCAGCGACCTGATACGGGCGAACACTTTTTGGATACCGCCCATTTTTACGCCGCTGATCTGGATATTTTTGGCAAACATTCACTTTACCGACTTCTCAATCGTACTCGCACCGAAGAGGGAAGTCGACGGCTTGCCCAATGGCTAGCTCACCCGGCACCGCTGGATGACATTCTGATGCGACAGGAAGCTGTGACAGAGTGTAAGGAGCACGCCGAGTGGCGACAGGCCTGGGAAGCTACTGCGTTACTGCACGTCCACGCAGCCCAACAGGTAGATGCACTCCGTACCTGGGCAGAAGAAACCATGGATGGACCGCTTCGCACCTCCCTTCGCTGGCGCTGGTGGCCAGCCGTTACTCTCGGTCTGGGTGTGTTGACTTTATTGAGCATTGCCCCCGCCTGGATATTCTGGGTTAGCTTGGTGTGGCATGCGGTAGTCTTAAAGCGCTACAACGGAAATATCCAATCGCTCACCAACCGAACTACTTCGCTGGGTCATACTTTATTGGCCTATGCCGACCTACTCCAACTCGCAGATAACGCCCCTTTCCGGTCGCGTTGGTGGCAGTTTCGGCAGAAACTTGTTCATGATTCCGCCGATCATATCCGGTCGCTTGGCCATTGGTTTGCTCGCCTCGACTACCGTCTTCATCCTTTCTTTGTGGTCTTTGTGGGGATTCCTTTCTTGTGGGATCTTCATTGCTTGGTGGCTCTCGAAAAGTGGAAAAAAGCACATTCCTCTGAGCTGGATCAATGGCTCGACGTGCTGGCTGATACCGAAGCGATGAACAGTCTGGCCGGATTTGCTTTTGCTAATCCGGAATACCCACTACCTAAGGTCGTATGGGAAGACAGCGTTCGTATCGAAGCCCATCAGCTAGGCCATCCTCTACTTGCCGCCGATAAACGTGTACAAAACGATTTTTCGATGATTGGAACCGGTACCACCATTCTCGTCACAGGGTCTAATATGTCGGGAAAGAGTACCTTTCTTCGAACGGTTGGCATCAATCTAGTACTGGCGCAAACGGGTACCGTGGTGTGCGCCGAAGAGCTTACCTGTGCCCCCGTACAGGTATTCAGTAGTATGCGTACCCAAGACTCCCTCGTTGAAAGTACCTCTTCTTTCTACGCAGAACTGAAACGGTTGCGCCAACTCCTCGAACTCGCTGGTTCTGTAAGCCCGACTAAGAGTGACCCGGCTTTACCCGTCTTTTACTTATTAGATGAAATTTTGAAGGGTACCAACTCTTCTGACCGTCACCGGGGTGCCGAAGCACTCATCCGACAACTACACCCTATGCAAGCATCAGGGATGGTATCTACCCATGACCTTGAATTAGGTGAGTGGGGAGCTACTAAGGAATTTGTGCATAACTTTCACTTTCGCTCGGATGTGGTGGCCGGACAGCTCATCTTTGACTACCGTTTACACGAAGGAATCTGCCGGAGTTTCAATGCCAGCGAACTCATGCGCATGATGGGTATTGCCATTGAAAAAACCTAAGTAAGCTACAAAAAGAAAGGGCGATCGGATAAAGCATTCCCATCGCTCTTGATACTCAAACATCAGATTCTTGATACTCAAACATCAGATTCTTGATACTCAAACATCAGATGTAGAAACTACTAGGCCAACTTGGCCAGGCGTTTGTTTCTTTTTTCGGCCTTACCCGAGTTAATTTCGTTCAACGTAGGCTTTGACTTCGTCTTGGCGTACCATTTCAACATCTCTACAAGATACCTCACTGGAGGCTCACTACTGTCACTGATAAATTTACGAACCATAATATAGTGTGCCTTTCCGGACAGTTCTACCTGAATACATTCCGGGTCATCGTTTGGCGGTACTATCTCAAAAATATACTGGGGATAATGCCCCTTTAATACAAGTCCTGATTCTTTTTTAGACGTAGGATCGGACAACAACATCCACCTGGAAAGCCCGTTTCCCGACTTCTTAATGATCACAGATTTGATTTCCATTTCGTTCATTTTTTATTGTTAAAAGAGGGTATACGTACTCGGGGCTGCTAGCTATTCATTATAGTGGGCTGGACTTTGCTGCATCAGATTACTAATAAAGTAAGAGCCTTTTGTTACTTTGTCTCCAATTTTAAGATTAAAGTTATATCTGACAAGATACAAATTTAAAACCGGTTAGTAACCTTGCTAACTTTTATCGTGATAAACTAGGGCATCTTCTTTTCTATTAGCTCTGTTTCTAACTATACTTTTCTTACTAATATATAATTTTATCGTAGAATAACAATCACAAATCTAAGAATAATTAACCTATATTCCGTACTATCTTAACACAACATAATTATAGCTTTTTTACCCAATGACACATTTTTAACACTAGCTCCAATGGGATCAATAAAACGTAGTGGAGCTGGTTTAATGCCAGCACCTATTTAGTACTCTTTGCTAGTGACTTAATTTTGTCCATTCCTCCGCAAAAGCATAGATTTCCAATGTTGATTTGGCTTTGTTTACCTGTACGCTTTGCGTCAAAAAATATCATACCTAACCGCACTCCTGAAAAAGAAGACGTTCTTGGGACGGCTATTTTTACAAAAAGTTACACCTATTTGTAAAAATAATACGCAAAATAGAATGGTCTAATAAATACCTTTTCAAATACTACTGGACATTTACGTTTTACCCAAAATTGAGTCCGGTAATGTTGTCTTTAGATATTGTATTTTTTCAAGAAATTCTCCGAGGGTCACAAAACTTTGTTTAAGTAGTGATTGGCCTTGCTTAAAGATAGAGATAACATCAAATGATGTGCCGTTTTTATAACGCTTTTTTTTAACAGGGACTTTTTTTCGATTCTTAAATGCTATTAAAATAGCTATAATATAAGCCA
>Ga0209491_10001455_pt1 | contig 46467 bp, 28 predicted proteins | sample BON02_FD_187213 | JGI IMG/M metagenome (GOLD analysis project Ga0209491, IMG submission 187213) | Freshwater microbial communities from Lake Bonney liftoff mats and glacier meltwater in Antarctica - BON-02 (SPAdes) (version 2) | ecosystem: Environmental > Aquatic > Freshwater > Ice > Glacier...
CAACCCAAAGAGGCACCCGCCACCCCGCCCGGCGTCAAACAGCGAAATCGCCACACCCGGAAAACCACCCCACCCAAGGGTTCAGTTTTAATTGTCGTCAGGGTTCAATTATAATTGTCGTTCTACAGTAGCGCATGCGTCCCGCTTGCGTTCGATTCGTGGGGAAGCGTAGCGCATGCGTTCGACTTGAGGGGAAGGCAGGAGGGCGGGGAACACAAGCGGGACGCATGTGCTACGGCGGGGGACACAAGCGGGACGCATGTGCTACGGCGGGGACCACAAGTGGGACGCATGTGCTACGGCGGGGGACACAAGCGGGACGCATGTGCTACCGGGGGTTTTATCCCTTGGTGACCCGGGTGATGATTCCGCTTTCGAGGTCGAAGTTGAGGCGTTCGGGGCGGAAGTCCTTGGTGACGTGGTAGCTCTTGCCGTCTTCTTTCACGATCCGCCAACGGAGTCCTGCGGCTTCGGCTTTGGCGATGGCGGCGTCTTTGGAGAGGCCGAGGTAGTTTTGAGCAGGCATAAAGTGGGGGGGACGGGGAGAGGGTGAACAGGAGGGAAGACCTGTCAAAATCAAGAAAGAGAAAACCCGCAACCTCTCTGCGAGGACTGCGGGTTTTGAGAATCTCATGATCTCAGCCTTACTTGGCGAGGATTTTCATGGTGGGAATGGTGCCGATGTGGGGCTCACCGGTTCCGCCTTGTGCTGTTACACGCTTGAGGACTTCCGGGCTGATGATGTCACAGCAACCTGGCTTGGGGCAGTAGCTGGAACCGCAAGTTCCACACTCCCGCTTGACCTTGACGGTTTCGGTGTAGGCGATTTTTTCCTCAATTTCGTAGGGAATGCCCCCTTTGGGGCCGGGATCCACCATACGCTTTACCATTTTGTATTTGACGATTTCCTGGGTGCTGTAGGCCTGCTTTTCGCAGCCAACGAGGCCGCAGCATGATGGAAGAAGGGTGGCGATGAGGCCGAGGAAGAGAAGTGGGATCAATTTTTTCATGGATGCGGTGCGGTGTTTTTAAGCTTTCAGAAGGAAACCAGAGATCACGACGGCTTGTCGAGAGTCGATTTTCGTTCGAGGGAACTTTTTTTAAGCAATGGTAAGGACTTGGGCGACGATGCGCTTGGCGTTGGGAAGCTGGTCGGACTCGACGTGAGGCGAGTAGATCGCGGGGGCGTCGATGGTGCAGACCCGCTTGACGGGGGCATCGAGGTAGTCGAAGGCGTATTCCTGAATCAGGGTGGCGATCTGGGCGGAGACCCCGCAGAAGGGCTTGGACTCATCGACGAGGACGGCTCGGTTGGTCTTTTTGACAGTTGCGATGATGGCCTCTTGATCGAGTGGGCGGATGGAGCGGAGGTCGAGGACCTCGGCGTTGATTCCGTGCTCGGATTGCAGGATTTCGGCGGCCTCGAGGCAGCGGAGGACGCTGGCCCCGTGGGCGATGAGGGAGATGTCGGTGCCCTCGCGCTTGATATCCGCTTTTCCGAGGGGGATGGTGAAATCACCGTCGGCGGGATCTGGGACATGTCCCTTAATGCCGTAGAGAGTGGTGTTTTCCATGACGTAGACGGGGTCGTTGTCACGGATGGCGGACTTCATGAGGCCCTTGGCATCAGCGGGTGTGGCCGGTGAGCAAACCTTGAGGCCGGGGAAGGCGGCGAAGATTCCTTCGGGGGTGTGGGAGTGGGTTGCGCCCACGTTGGTGCCCCCGTTGGCGGGTCCACGCACCACGATGGGGACGTTGATGAGGCCGCCGGACATGTAGCGGCAGCAGGCGGCGTTGTTGACGAGTTGGTCGAAAGCTACAGAGTGGAAGGACCAGAACATCAGTTCCATGACGGGTCGGACGCCCAGCATGGAGGCTCCGATGCCCATGCCGATGAATCCGGCTTCGGAAATGGGGGTATCGACGATGCGTTTGTCGCCCCATTTTTCCCAAAGGCCTTTGGTGACTTTGTAAGCGCCGTTGTATTGCGCGACTTCCTCGCCCATAATGACGACGTTTTCGTCGCGGGTGAGCTCTTCGTCGAAGGCTTCGTTCAGAGCGTCGCGGTATTCGATTTCTCTCATATCTGGAGTGCGTAAAATTTGCGTTGGGGAAAATTAATCGTTGAAGAAGTGGCGGCCAATCTTGGATGCCTCGGTGTTGTTGTCGGTCTCCCAATAGACATCCTCGGTGATGTCATCGATGGTGGGGGCGGGAGAATCTTCGGCGAATTTGACCGACTCTTTGGCCTCGGCGCTGGCCGCTTTGCCAAATTCCTTGGCCTGTTCTTCGGTGATTAAATCTTCGTCCAAAAGACGTTGTTTCCAGAGATTGATCGGATCGTGATCGTTCTTGTAACGGGCAATTTCTTCAGGGGACCGGTATTTGTCAGCGTTCGCGTCGGCCACGGAATGTCCGTAATACCGGTAGGTATTGATTTCGATAATACTTGGCTTCGATTCCTTGCGCGCGCGCTCCATGGCGATGTTGAGCTTGGCGCGGACTTCATAAAAATCCTCTCCGTTGACCACGTCCCAGTCCATGTCGTAGGCATCGGCGCGTTGGGCGAGGCAGTCTTTGTAGGCGCTGGAGCGCTTTTGCGAGGTTCCCATCGAGTAACCATTGTTCTCGATGACGTAAACCACGGGGATTCCAAAGAGGGCGGCGAGGTTGAGTGATTCGTGGTAGGCTCCCTGGTTGACGGCACCGTCGCCAAGGAAACAAAGGGCGGCACCTTCAAGCCCCTTGTATTTGATGCCATAGCCGAGCCCGAGTCCCAGCGGGGTTTGGCCCGCCACGATCCCGTGACCGCCCCAGAAATTTTTGTCGGGAGCGAAGAAGTGCATTGAGCCTCCCTTTCCTTTGGAGCAGCCGGTAGCCTTGCCAAAAAGTTCCGCCATGCATTCGTTCATCGACATTCCTACCGCGAGGGCGTGGGCGTGGCAGCGATAGGCGGTGATCATGTGATCGTTCGCCCCCATGAGAGAGGCCGCGCCAACCGCGACAGATTCCTGACCGATATACAGGTGCAAAAAGCCACCCATTGCTCCCGGACGGCGATAGTTCTTGAGGGCTTCCCGCTCAAATGCCCGCACGCGGATCATTTGACTGAGAAGTTCGATCTTCTTTTCAGCGGTCAGGCTTTTGTTGATGGGCGAACCCGCGAAGTTGAGTGGTGAAACGTTAGGGCTGGTAGAGGTCTCCATGGCGAAAGTTGTTCAAGAAGCGACATAGCCGCCCCGTCGGGTTGTCGCAAGACTAATGCAAAACGAGAGATTTTCACCTTGAGAGGGATTTTTAATTCTTCGACGCTTTTGTCAGGATGAAAAATGGTAGCCTGCCCCTGTCAATATTGGTTTCGCTCGTTGCCGGTGCGGTGGAATTTGAAGCTCCGGCCGGACTCAAGGTCGGCGGGCAAGCGATCATGGTGGAAGCCCCGGGCTACCCCTCGCCCGACAGCGGTGGCTTACAACTGCGACAGTCCTGTGAAAAAATTCTGAAAGAAGAATAAACGGGATTCGTATGGATTAATATCAGAAGTAAAACTCCTGAATTGTGTGTTTGTGTGGCCGCGCCTTCGTTTCGACGGAGGCGCGGTTTTTCGTGAGGGGGACCTCTGTTCAGGAAGAGAACAAGCTTGCGGGAAAGAAGATCTGCATGAGCAGGGTGAGGAAGAAATTCACGACCAGAATCGCCAGCGAAGAAAAGACCATGGCATCGGTCGTGCCCCGGCCCACGCCGACGGCGCCATTGGAGGCCTTCAGTCCCTGATGGCAGGAGATGATGACAATTAAGAGGCCAAACGAGAGCCCTTTGATGAGGGCAATGGCGACGTCGGCGAGATCGACATATTTGATCATGTTGTCGACCCAATACGCAGCCTCCACTTTGAAGACCCACACGCCCACGACATAAGAGGCGATCATTCCCAGCGCGGCCGATTCCGCGATGAGGAGGGGGACGGAAATGGTCATCGCGAGAATGCGGGGGGTGACGAGGTAGTCGATGGGATGGACGGCCATCGAGCGCAGGGCGTCGATCTGCTCGGTGACCTTCATCGTTCCGATTTCCGCCGCCATTGCCGAACCCACCCGTCCGGCGAGCATCAGTCCGGTAATCGATGGTCCCAATTCCCGGAGCATCGCGACCGAGACCAGACCACCGGTGGCGGTTTCCAGGCCGAAGAGCTTGAATTGAAAAAGGGTCTGCGCGGCTAAAACGGCCCCGGTGAAGGCCCCGGTGACACAGACCACCAACTGCGATCGCGCCCCAATTTCGGCCACCTGCTCCCACATTTGCTTGAAGCGCCGCTGGCCCCGGGTGAGTGAAATGAAGATCTCCTGAATCAAAAAACCAAGCTGGCCCAGGTATTCGATGAATGCCAGGGCCGACCGGCCCATTGCTTGGAAGAAGCTCACGTTCAGAGAATAGACCTGCCTGCGCCGGTGAGAAGCCGGAACTCCTGAATGGTCCGCCATTAAAAATAATTCCACTTTCTTCCAAGAAATCCCATCCTGCGATGTCTCCCCCCTCGGAAAGAATGTTTCACCGTGTCTCCAGAAAATTCAAAATCACGCTTGCGGCCTTCGATTATGCCCCTGCCAGGTAAAAATCAACCCGCTCCCCAGCTTCGGACGCTCGAAGAGGTCTTCTCGGAAGAGGAGAGCCCGCTGCTCCGGTATGCCTATGGATTGCTGGGGCGCCGCGAGCTTGCCGAGGAGGCGGTGCAAGATGCCTTTCTCAAGCTCCACGAGCATTGGCAGGAGGTCGAGATTCCCCGGGCCTGGCTTTTTCGCTGTGTCCGTAACCTCGCCCTCAATGTCCTCCGCAAGAACCAACGGGAAACGCTCGACGGCACGGCGGGCGAAGGCGAATCCTCCCACGAACGACCCGATCAAGAGCTCGGCAAGATGGAGGCGGTGGGCATGATCCAAATGCTCGTTTCCGAAATGAGCGAACGCGACCAGAGCATGGTCAAAATGAAATACTTTCAGGATCTCAAATACCAGGAGATCGCCGAACGGCTCGGGATGTCCGTCGGCAACGTCGGATACCGACTTCACCACCTTTTAAAAGAACTCGGCGAGCGACTTCGCAAATCCGGGATCAGCCATTCCTAACCTCTGCTCTTCCATATTATGAACGAAGATCTTACTACTTTTATCGAGCCCGAACTTGAAGCGCGCATTGTCGCGATGATTCTCGGGGAAGCCTCTGCCTTCGAGCAGGAGGAACTTGAACGCATCATCGAGGAGCGTCCGGAAGTCCGCCTTTTTAAGAACCGCATGGCGGAACTTCACGGCCTCGTCGAGGAAGCATCCAATCCGGTCGATGCTTCTAGTTGGAAACTTTCAAGCGAACGCCGCGAAACTGTCCTCGCCAAGGTTCGGGAGGAGCGGCCGGTGATCGTGGCGGCCCCCGCCCCCAAGAAGGGGAGCAACTTTCGTCGTCGCCTTATTTTTTACGGGTCGGCGGCCTGCTTCATCGCGATTGTGGGAGGGCTTTCGACACCGGCTGTTCTTAAGAGTAGTAAAAGCGCGATCGCCCGCACCAAGGTCGAAGAAATGCCGCAGGCAATGGAGATGGCACCAGCGCAGAGAGTCGATTCACTCATGGAGGCCCCGGGCCCGGTGGGAAGCTCTTCGGTTTTCAGGACTAAAAATACCGACGATTTAGAAAAAAAACAGGCAGGCGCCCGCGCGGGCGATCTTCTCGCCCGTATCGATGGGGATTATTCACTCGAAACTCCGGTTCTGGAATTGGGAGCGGCGTCTGATTCGAGAAATCGTGACCGGAATGGGCGCGGGAATGAGGCGATGAGAGCGAAAGAATCGAAGGAACCCGCGACGTATGCGTCCAATGGAAAGGTGAATGTCCGTGATGGTGGTCTTCAGCGCGATCTTGCTGCCGAACTGAATGATCAAATTTCCGATCACTTTGTTTCTGGAAATGAAGGAGGGCGGGAGAGGATCGCTGATAATCAACGAGGTCTGCTGAACCAAGGATTTCCAGTGACCCCCGCGACGCCCGTCGAAGGTGTTGATGCCACCGGTTGGGAGAGGGATGAATATTCTCCTCCCGAGTTGCCGAACCAAGTGGGTCGGGGCATGGCGGCGGATAAGGAACTCTACGCTCAGCTTCCCGCAGACGCCTCTGCAAAGCCTTCCGCAGAACCGGTGGCGGATGAGGCTGGATTGGGTTTGAACAGGGCGGGAATTTCAGGTGCCGACGATGGGTTGGACCTTCGCGTTGCCGGTAAGCCTGCCGACGAGGCGGATCCCCTCAGGGGAGAGAGTCCTGCGGTCACGAGTCAGCCTGCCGCTCCATCCTCTTCGATGAGCAAAGTGATCGCGGCCAACACTGCAAGTCCGGAGGCTGCTGCAGTTCCTCTTCCAGCAATCGTTACGGAGTTTGGGGATGGAGATGAATTTGGTGATGGCTGGGCGGGGACGGATGCCAAGCAAGGTTCCAATGGTTTTCTCAGTGGCGGAGCGATTGACGAAGAGGATAGGCGTGCAAATTCTGACTTCATCGGGACGGTGGATCGCGTGCAAATCCCCGGAATTCCGAATGCACCCGGCCAGTCCGTAGCCGGAATCGTGACCGCTGGTAACCGCAGTGGCGCGGCGGCGGTTGATCGCAAGAGTGTCGATGCTATTTTGAATCGGCCGGAGCGGAATCAGGTGCAAGGTCGAACGAAGCTCGCCTCGGGGCAATGGGTTGATGTCGATCTCAAATCGGATGGGGTGGTCGGGGCCGGCGGCGGCGGTGGTTTTATCGAAGGAGAAGCCGATCCTTTTGCTTCGGCCGACGGAGAAAATCTTGGGGATGGTTCACTCGCGCTTTCACAAGTCTATCGCAGAACCGGAAAGTATGAGGAGGCTCGTGAACTATTGTCGGCTCTCGATAAGATCGATCCAGGGAATGAGGACGCCAAAAAGGGTCTTGAGTATCTGGACGATCCCATCCGCACCAATCCTGCTTTAACTTATGAGCACACCAAGAACATCGATAAGGTTCGCCGCAATCTCTACACGGGAGAGGGGTTTTACGATCTCGGGCAATACGATAAGGCTGAGGAAAGTTTTAAGGAAGTTCTTCGGACTGACCCCTATAATAAGGCAGCCCGTCGCGGGCTGGAGAGAACAGCCGCGATTAAGAGCGATTATCATCGCGCGGCATACGATCACACTCGCGCTGAGATGTTGCATCGGGTGGATGAGGCATGGGAGTTGGAGAGTCCGCCGCTGGCAGAGACTTCAGATGCTGATGGACTCGAATCAAAGGCCGGAGATCGGGGACCCGACTTGGAAGGAATCACTCTGAGCAAGGAGGACTCGGCGAGGCTTGCTGTGCTCGGGGAACAAGTTCAAGAGAAGCGCAAAGAGTTGACGGTGCAAATCCAGCAGTATGGCATCCCGTATTTTGATGGTCGTTCTTCAAGCCCGGTGGGGGCCACCGAGGAAGAGATATATCGGCATAGTCAGAAGACGCTGAACGATTACGAAGCCCAGTGGGAGGACGTGGAGACCAAACTTCAAAAGTTGAGCGGTTCTGATGATAGCGAGGAAAATCAGAAGCTCGCTGAAGCTCTCAAGGTGAAGCAGACCGTGCTGGAAAGGCAGGTTGGAAAAATGAAGGAGATCGTGGACAACAAGCAGGGAGTCACTGTCGATTTGTCTCTTAAGCAGCACAATTACAATCAGACGAAGGAAGACTATTCCGCTAAGCTCGATGAATATCGTAAGTTGAGAAGTGAGCTGGCAGCGAAGGGGGCTCCGGCTCGGGAAGTTCAGAGAAAGAAGGAGGCGATTCTTGCTGAAATTGATGATGCGCTGCCAGGTGATGATTCCATTGCGGTGGCGATTATTGATGATGTTGATTCAGTTGATCTCTTGGCGGTTCAGGGGCTGAATCGCAAGTCCGAGGTCGCCCGTGAATGGAGTGAAGAAAAAATCGAAAGCATCCCGCTTTACGTTGACGGGGTGGCGTCGGATGAGAAGACACAGGCGACTTCAAAGAAACTCAATGAGATCATTCTTCCTGAGTTGAATCTCGCCAATGTCACCGTTGGGGAGGCGATGGCAATTATCAAAGAGAAGGCCAAGGAGGCGGACGTTTCGGGAGTGGATGAATTTTCGCGCGGAGTGGAATTTCAAGTGAGAACTCCGAAGGTGCCCGATGAGGATGGAGCTGTTGCCAATTTAAATGATGAGAGCGGATTGGGTGGCGGCGGTGATCCCAATGCGATTTTGATCGAGAAACTGGATCTTAGGAACGTCCCGCTTCGAGTTGCGCTCCAGTATGTCGCTGATGAGGCGAAGCTTCGTTACAAAGTGGGGGAAGAGGGCGTGACTCTTTTGCCAAGCGGTGCAGATGATGTTGCTGATATTGTTCAGCGTCGCTTTGATGTTCCTGATGGTTTTGAAACATTTTTGAGCAACTATGAAGCGGATATCGACGTCGATGACGATGATCCTTTTGGAGGGGGAGTCGAATCTAGTCTCTCTCAGCCAATGGGTATTATGGATTTACTCAAGAACAACGGAGTGATCTTCCCTTTGAATACATCGGCAGCTTTTCTTGAAAATTCAAATACATTGATTGTTCGGAACACACCCACGAATCTGGAGTTGGTTGATCTGATCATTAAGGCGGCTCAAGTAGAGGCCTCGCAAACGCAAGAGGAGCAAAAGAAGAAGCAGATTGAGTTCGATACTTTTGAAACATCTGTTGCCGAGAAATCCGATTCTACCTTCTCGCTCAATGTCAGTGATGTCTCCTTCAAGCTCGCCCAGTCCTCGCTCGCGAATGGTCAGTGGCCGGAGGCTGAGAAGGTTCGCCCCGAAGAGTTTGTGAATGCCTTGAGCTACGGAGACGATACGCCAACCCAGGCCGAGAAGGTCGCGTGTGTCATTGAGCAGGGGAGTCATCCCTTTATGCAGCAGCGCAATCTCATGCGGGTTTCCATGAGCACGGCGGCGTTGGGTCGCAATGCTTCCACGCCGCTTCGCCTCACCGTTCTGTTAGATCAAAGTGGTTCGATGGAACGCGCGGATCGTGCCGAGAGTGTGCGTCGGGCTTTTGCCCTTCTCACGAGCCAGCTCAATGCCAACGACGAGATTACTCTCATCGGCTTCGCCCGCACGCCGCGTCTTTTGGCCGAGCGGGTGAAAGGGGATGAGAGTGGCAAGCTTACCGGGATCGTTTCGAATCCTCTCACCGAAGGGGGCACCAATTTGGAAGCGGCCCTTTCGTCCGGTCTTCAGTTGGCAAAGCAACAGTTTGTTGAAGGCGCGCAGAACCGCATTATTCTTCTCACCGATGGCGCCGCGAATTTAGGCGATGCCCTTCCTGAGAATCTCGCGAAGCAGGTGTCGCAAATGCGCGATGCCGGGATTGCCTTCGATGCCTGTGGGGTGGGGGCCGATGGCCTCAATGATGAAATTCTCACGTCCCTGACGAAGCAAGGCGACGGACGTTATTACTTCCTGGATCGACCCGAAGATGCCGACGAAGGCTTCGCCCGTCAGATCGCGGGAGCGCTCCGTCCTGCGGCCAAGAATGTCAAGGTGCAGGTCATCTTCAATCCGGAGCGCGTTTCCAAGTTCAAGCTCTACGGCTTCGAAAAGCACAAGCTGAAGAAGGAAGACTTCCGCAACGATTCCGTGGATGCCGCCGAGATGGCGGCTGAAGAAAGTGGCGTCGCTCTCTATCACTTCCAACCCTTGCCGGAAGGGCGGGGGGACATCGGAACAGTTTCCGTGCGCTTCCTCGATACTGCCACCAATCAGATGGTTGAGCGGACCTGGACCATTCCTTATCAGCCGGATGCAACCGCCTTTTCAGATGCGCATCCCAATCTCCGTCTGGCCAGTGTGGCGGGACTCTTTGCCGAGAAGTTAAAAGGCAGTCCGGTGGGCGCGCAGGTGGAGTTCAAGCGTCTTCGTCAGGAGATCGAACTCCTCAAGCCGACCTTCCGCAACCAGACCCGCTTCCAGGAATTCCAAACGATGCTCCAGCAGGCCGGCGAGTAGCCATCGTCGTTTTTTCGAACCCTTTACCCATCGCCTTCACCCGGCGTTCTAACATTTTATCCTTTCTCCCAATCATCCTATGGAACTCCATCGCTTCATTTCTCTTCTCCTGTGCCCGCTCCTGCATGCCCAGGAGCCCGTCGATCCCGCCCCAACGCCCGCCGTGGACGAACCCGAAGTGGTCGAGGCGAAATCAGAGTCGGTGGATCATCGCATCATCATTGAGGCTCCCGCGCCGAAGGCGAAGGCTCCGTTATTTTATACCACCGAGGTCAATGCCAATGCGGTCTTTTCGCCCGAAAAGCTGGTTGAGACTGCTTCGGTCAATGTCCAAGTGGTTCAGGGTGAGGCCGACACGTTGGCGATCGAAGTCTCGGGAGCGGCTCCCATCCTTCGCATTGAGGGCGAGGGGGTGAAGGGCTGGTCGGTTCGCCAGCAGGGGAAGCAACGGTTTGTCGATCTCCTGCCGGTCGATTCCAAGGCCCGTTCTCTTCAAGCGACGATCGTTTTGGAGCGGACGAAATTTGATCTCCCCACTCATCAAGCGGTGACCACGTATGGCCCCGCTTCGGCTTCGGGTTATGCGGCGACTTATACGGTGACGAGTGTTGAAGGATTGGCGCACAAATTGATCAATGCCGAAGGGGTTCAGACGTTGAAAAGCGAAGAGGGGGTTAATCGTTTGACTTCGAATAAGAGCGCTTTGGTCATCGCGGAATTATCGCGCGCAGCTTCGCAACCGCTCCCGATTGAATTCCGCGACGCCCGTCTCGTCGGCGAGATCGATAGCAACGATGGGTCTGCCAGTTTTCGCTTGATCGGAACGGCGCACGTCGCGAGCACTTCTCCGATTTCGCTCAAGGTCCTTCGTGGGCGGGCCGCTCCCACCGCTCCGCTCGCGACGGCGGACTATCGTCTCAAGCTCGGCAAAAATGGCTACGAGATCGAGTTCACCAAGCCCGGTGTTTATCCCATTGATTTGCCCTTCGTCACTCCCTTGCAAACGGCGGGTGAGTGGAAGACGGTTGACTTCTTTGTCGCCAGCGGTGCGGTCGTTCCCATCGAGTTGAGCGGAATTAATGAGTCTGCGGTCTTTAATCCGGCACTTCCGGTCATTCCGTCCTCCGGGCCTGAGGGGATGCGGGGCTTTCTTCCTGCCAGCGGCAGTTGCCAGTTTGCGTGGCAGCCCGAGCGCAAGACGAGCGATGGGAAACTCTTCTTCACCAGCGAAGCGATGGGTGAGATTTCGGTGGGGGCGGGATTGCTTCGTCAGATGACCAGAATCACCGTAAAGACGCTGCAAGGTTCACTTGATATGATCGAGATGAAGCTTGATGGAAGCGGCGAAGTGCTCGCGGTCGAAGGTGAAAATGTTCTCAGTTGGAAAGTCACCGATGAGCGCATGCTTGAGATTGTCCTGAGTCGTCCCGTGACCAAGGAGGCCACGTTTTTGATTCGTGCCCAGTCGGCGCTCGATGCTCTTCCGGTGAAAGCGGAAGCGCTTCGGCTCACTCCGGTAGGCGCGGTGCGTCATTCGGGATACTTTCGAATCTACAACAGCGGAGCGGTTCGGATCGAGGTCATGAAGACGACCGGGCTGACCCAGCTTTCGCCCGATCAATACCCCGAGGCGGCTGCCTTGCCTGAGAATCTTCGTCAGGTTTTTTACTATCGTTATCCAGCTGCGACGCGGGGCTTCACGATCTCGGCGGAGCGGGTGAAGCCGGAGATCAATGTTTCGCAAACTCTCAGCTACGAACTCACCGAGACCGATCGGGTTCTTCGTGCGGATGTCGAACTCGATGTTCGCGAAGCGCCGATCCGGGAATGGGAGCTTCTGGGGCCGGCCGATTATTCCGTGGTCGCGGTGACCGGTGCGGACGTGGCCGACTATGTCGCGAGCGCTCCCGGGAATGGGAGTCGTCGCATCAAAGTCATTTTTTGCAAGGAGGTGTCGGGTCGGCGTTTGGTGCAACTTCATCTTGAACGAAACGAGCCTGCCAAGGCCGGTGACTGGGTTCTTCCTGCACTCTCTTATCCCGGAAGTCAGGTCGTTCGCGGCGAACTGGGAGTCAGTGCCGCTCCGGGATTCCGGGTGAGCCCGGGTGCGAACGAAGGGCTGGCCGAGATGCCTCTGATTCAACTCGCGAAGCGTGGACCGAACCTTCAGCAAGCTTTCCGGATTCGTGGTGAAAGTTGGAAAGCAACCATGACCATCGAGGCACTGAGCCAGAATGTGCAGGCGGATGTCTTCCATCTCTATTCCCTCAAGGAGGGCGTGGCGTATGTTTCGGTTCTCGTGAATTATTTTGTCACCGGCGCTCCGGTGAATCAGTGGGATCTAACTCTACCGGTCGGGATCGAACACCTAAGTGTCGACGGTCGCGATGTCCGTGACTCGCGTGTCGATGAGGCTTCTCTGGTGGTGCCGCTGCACCGCCCCGTGATGGGAACCTATCAGCTCCTGGTGACCTACGAGCAGAATCTCGGTGAGGAAGGGGTTCTGAATCTGGGCGAACTTACTCCTGTTTCCGTGCAAGGTGAACGGGGATTCATCCAGGTGGTGAGCCCCGGACAGGTGGAACTCGCGAACACCTTGGCGAGCGACAATCTCGTCAAACTTGATCCTCTCGAGCTGCCTGCCGAATACCGGCTGATGTCGCACGCGCCTTCCTTGGCGGCCTGGCAATACAACAATCGGCCACTGAGTTTGAAGACGGGGATTTCGTGGTTTAGGCGCGGTGAAACGGCGAAACAAGTGGTGGAGTTCGCCGACTTCTCGAGCCGCATCGCGCGGGACGGAGGGGTGGTCACTTTGTCGATCTTTGAGGTAAGAACCAGGGGTAGTCGCACGCTTGAACTCGACGTTCCCGAAGGACTGGCGATCAGCGAGGTCACCGTTGACGGCGAGCAGGTGACGGTTCGCAAGGCCGATGACAAGCGCCTCATCCCGCTCCCTGATACCGTGGGGGCAAACCAACCGGTGCGCGTCGTCATCCGCTCCAGTAGTTTTGGCAGCGAGGACTTGATCCGGGTGGTGGCCCCAACCGTGACCGGGACGACGCAACTCATGACGCGGTGGCATATCGAGCCAGATACCGGTTACGCCTTGAAGCCGGTAAACTCGGGCGGGCTCAATTTGCTGACGAAGTTTTCGAAAGCGAACGGGTTCACGTGGATCGAGAAGTTCGCTCTGCCGACGTTCACCTTGATCTTAATGGCGTGGATTTTTGGGGCCTGTGTGATGCGGATCAAGGCTGGCGTTTCCATCGTGGGTGCTGCCATCGTGCTCTTCGCAGCGGCCGGGGCTCTCTTTCTCGCGAGCAAGGGATTTGACCAACAGGTCGGGCTGCCCAATATGCTCGACTACAGTGTGCCGGTGAGTGCTCCGGATCCGATTCTCAGCGTCACCGTGGAGCATCTCGAAGTGGGATCTGCGGGGACCTCCAATCTTGGAATTCTCATGCTCATTGCGGCGGTCGCGCTGGGATATTTTGCGTGGACGATGCCGCCTCGGCGGATGCTTCTGGGGGCGCTGGCAGGGGTTGTTCTCTCTTTCGGCCTTCTTTCGCAAGTGGGGGGAGCCGGGCTTTTCTTCCTGCTCCTTGGATTGGTCATTCTCTCTCTTTGGTGGCGAGGGGTGTCGTCATCGCGGGATCGCTGGAAGGAGATGTTCCGTCGAGAGAAAGAGGCTGAAATTGATCTTGATGAAGACGGGCACGAAGCTTTGGAACCCGGTGGAAGTGGGAGTGCGACCGCTTTGCTTCTCGTGGGCTTGATGACTCTTTTCGGTGGGTCAATGGAAGCTGCTGATCTTGCTTCGGATTCGCTCACCGAAATTTGGAGCGTGCGTGAGCGGCGTCTGGAGGCCGAGGCTTCCATGCAGGTGACCGCAAAAGAGGGAGAACGATTTCTTCTCCTTTCCTCTCCTGCGACCTTGACGGAATTCAAAGGCGACAAGGTTCGCGTGATCACGGAAAAAGGAAACTACATTGCGATTGCCAAGGAAGGTGGGACTCATCGGGTGACCTTCACTTATCAGGCTCCGGCCGTTGATGTCGCGAAAGGCGTTCCTGTTTTAACCGGCCCGTCTGCGGTGCGCAGTCTCACGGTGAACTACGAGGCGGCAGGGTGGTCGATTGATTCTCCTTCAGCGGTTCGAAAGAAGAACCTGGAAGGAAAGGGGAGTTCGGCACAATTGTGGCTCGCTCCCGAGGGAAATTCATTGGTCGTGATGAGCCCCAAGGCCCGCGACGTTGCCGCTGAAGAGACGCAGTTTTACTCGGAAGTCGATGACCTCTTTATTCCCGGACCCGGCGTGGTCGATGGGGTGCACCGCGTCCGGATTCGCCCGGCGCAAGGGCAGGTCAAGGAGCTTTCGCTGACCGTTCCGGAAGGATTCACCGTCAGCGATGTCAGCAGCAATCTCGTGGGCCCTTGGCGGTTTGATCCCGAACAGCGACTTCTGACCATTGACCTCGCTCCGTTCCAATCGAAGCCTTTCCAGATCTTCATCGAGACCCAGCGGGCACTTGATGAGCTTCCCGCCGAGGTCACGGTGTCGCCGATGCGGGTCAGTGGGTCCGCCGGTGAGGTGGGCATGGTGGCCTTGGCCTTTGGAAAAGAAGCCCAACTTGATCGTGATCAACCCCAGGGAATGTCCCTGGTGAACTTGACCGATTTCGACCAAAGCTTGCTTCCCCTTGATCGTGAGAAGCAGCCGACGGCAGCCCTTCAGAAGGTTTATCGTTACTCCAAGGGAGAAGCATCTTTGAAGTTGCAGGTGGCTCCGGTCTCGCCTGAAGTACGGGTGACGTCTGAGCAGCGACTTTCTTTTGGAGATGAACGAACGATCCTCGCCGCCGAGGTGACGGCGACCATTACCCGGGCCGGGGTGTTCCGTTTAAGCTTTCCCTTGCCGAAGGGATTTGAAGTCGAGTCCCTCACTGGCAATACCCTGAATCATTGGGTGGAAGTGGTGGAAGAGGGGCAGGCCATGGTGGTCATGAATCTCAATGGCAAGACGATGGGGCAGCATGTCTTCTCGCTTGTGCTCGCCGGAATCACCCCTGCGATGCCCATCGCCAAGTGGTCGGTCCCGAAGGTCGAACTCAAGGAGGCGGATCGCCAATCGGGGCAATTAATCGTGGTGCCGGGGCGTGGGATTCAACTGCGGGTTGATCAGCGGAAAGATCTCTCGGCTCTCGATCCACGATCAGTGGGTGGGAACCAGCAAGGTTCCCTGGCCTTTCGCTTGTTGCAAAAATCGTGGATGCTGAGCCTCGCGGTGGATCAGCTCGATCCCTCGATTGCCGCGCAGGTTCTCACCGATGTGGAATTGCGCGATGGTCGCTCCATGACCCGGTTGGATCTCAGGGTGCAGATTGACAATGCCTCGCTGCGTGATTTGGAAATCCAACTTCCGGGAATTTCCGAGACCGATGCCCAGACCGTTCGGGCTTCGGGCGGCGAGGTTCGCGATATGGTGAACGTCGAGGGAGATCGTTGGCAGATCCGCTTCAAGCGTCGGGTCATCGGAGAGGTCCCGGTGAGAATCGAGTACGAGGAAAACCAGAGTAGCACCGTGATTCAAAACTGCGTCCTTCCGGGAGCGCGCCAGCAGGAGTCCTTTCTGGCCTTGCGTCCGGGTGCCCGCTTGGAGTTGGTGGTTGAGAGTGCTCCGGGTTGGTCCTCGACCGACTGGGTTGCCTTGCCGAAGTCGCTCTTCCAGCTGGATCGCAGCGGGACTCCGGCCGAATTCTTTCGGAGCACGCGGCCCGGGGGGGCGGTGACGATCAAGCTCAAGCGTCACGCCGTGCTCACCGGTTCAAAAATCCGGGTGAAGCAGGGACGGTTGCTGACCGTCGTTTCAACCTACGGGGAACTGATGAACCAGGCCGATCTCGAATTGGAAACCCTTCAACGTGGTTCGATGACTTTGACTCTTCCTCCCGATAGCAGACTCTTCGGGGTTTTTGTGAACGAGGAGAGTGCGCTTGTTGTCAGAGATGGAGATTCCTATCGCTTCCATGTCACCGGAGATGCCGGAGGACGGGATGCCAAGGTGCGCTTTACCTATGCCACGACCCGGAGTGCGGATTCGCTCGAGAAGTTGGCGCTGACTGCTTTCAAGATTGGCGAGCCGCTGGAGAATGTCACCTGGGTGATTTCGGTTCCGGAGGGATATGCCTTGAGTGACTCGGAGGGTGATCTCGATCTTGAGAAACAAAATAACACGGGCCTGATGACGCGGGAGAAGTATCTCCAGTTGGTCGCTCTTCGGAATTCCAGCAAGGAAGAAGGGGCCCTGGGTCGTCTTGGGAAGGTCAGCGGATACCTGCAAGCGGGAGAGCAGGACAAGGCTGCCAAGACGCTGGAGCAGGTTTACAACGGATCCAATCTTGATGCCGCGAGCAACGAAGATGCCCGCGTGAAGCTGGAGAGCCTCGTGACCCAGCAAGCGGTGGTGGGATTGAATACCCGCCGCCAGCGTCTCTGGCTCGATAACCGCGGAGTCGCCCTCGACAGTCCGCAAAACGATCAGATCGAAGTGGCCGCAAATGCCAATCCGGTCTTCGCGGGTAACCTGAATTTCGGGAAAGATGATTTCCAGAATGTCATTATGGGCAACGGGGCCGAGGTGAACCAAATGCTCAATACCATTGCGAGCAAGTGGATCAAGCATCAGCGGATCACCGAGCCGGTGAGTCAGATGTTGGATCCTGTCATCTCGCCGTCCGGCAAGTCAGTCGTCTTCACCCGCGAAATCCAAGTGAGTGGAGATCAGGCGTTGGGGCTGGAGCTTGATCTTGAAGAAGAACAGGCCGGCTCCTCGATGGGGGGACGAATCGTGGTAGGGCTCCTGGTGATCCTCGCGATTGCCTTTGGGTGCTCTCTCGGAATGCGTCGCAACATCAAGGGGTAGGGGGATACCGGAAGGTCCGATCCAGAACCGAGGAAAATTCGGTGACGACGATGATACTGATCCAGGCCCGACGCTGCGCTGAGAAATTTTCACGCATCAGCCGTTCGGCTTTGCGGACCTGGGGGTCGTCGTCACGGGTGGCGAGACGGACGAGGATATTCGGGGTCAAGAACACCCATCACGGCCCACCCGTGCCCGTGACACGAGAAAGGATTAGCGGGACATGACGACCCGCAGGAACTTGCGCGAATCCGGTGTGATTGGGTTTGAAAGCCGCAGCGTGACATTCTTGGATTGGTTGTCTCCATTATTGATCTCATCGATAAGCCGAGGGTTGATGGCATCCACCCAGGTTTCCAGGTCTGAGGATTCTTGGACTTTGAAGATGACCTCATTGGCGGTGAGACTTTTTTGGTAGGTAATGGTCAGGAAGCTTTCGTTGTCGATTACAACCGAGTCGCCAGTGGTGAGTGATCCGGCATTGAAGACGGCGGGATCTGTTCCCACGGCGTATTCGGCAAAGGCGGTGATTCCATCATTGTCATTATCGCTTTCGTCGTCAGTGATTCCATTATCGACTTTCCAAGTTTCATAGTCCGATCCCTGTGGAGTGTCCCCAAGTCCGGGGGCTCCGCCAATACGGGCATGTGCAGCCCAGGCATTCCCCACCGTTGGGTCGGGTCCGATATAAATCATGGAGAATCCTTCGCCGTCAGCCTGGACAGGCCAAGGGGCTTTGTCGTTGTAGATGAAGTCGATCAATGTGATGCCTCCCGTTTTTCGAACAATAATTTGTTCGCCGTCGTTGCTGAGACGTCCCGAGTATTCCCCGGCGATCGTGCCTTCGGGAAGTTCGCCATATCGAGCGGTAAAGGCCGCCCTATTTTTCACCAGGATAATGCGACCACCTCCTTCGATGACGGTGTTTTCTGCAAAATGAAAGCCGATCCCCATGTCGAAGTAAACACCGCTTAGATTGATTGGTTGGTTGGCGGTATTCAGAAGCTCGATGAATTCGTAGTCATCGCGGTCGGTGGAAATTGCGATTTCTACTGCCAAGGTGGGATTGGCAGGGCGGTAGTGAATCTCCGACACTATGAGGTTGGAGGCATCAGCGGGAATGGTATCGAGCGTGAAGAAGGTGGAGGTGAGAGCACTCCATTCGTTGTTGCTACTGTTGAAACTGCGCGCCTTGAAAATGGTGGAGCCATCAAATTTGACAGGTTCGGTGATATTGTTGCCATTGCTGATGTCAATCTCTCCCCGAAGGAAGAGATCAAATCGCATATCGGAACTTCCAGAACTTTGATTATGAATTTCTACAGCAATCGAGTTCGCTCCATCGGCAAATCTGGATGATGGCACGATGAAGTCGAAATAGGTGTCTTCGCTAGGTGTTCGGCTTGAGGCGTAAGTGTCGAAACTAGGGTTCGAAGGAAGATTATCCGTGCGGACGACTTCGACTCCGTTGACATAGACGATGCCGCCATCGTCGTAGCGCAGCCGAACGACGAAGTTTGAAAAGTCCAAGGGCTTCTCGATCATGACCTCCCTGCGAAAGTAGGTAGTGGCATTTTTTTGGGTTCCGCTTCTTACCAGATCGGAATCAATAAAGTTGACTGTGGTATCGAGATCGACCTCCCCGTAGCCAAGCTGGGATGGCCCACTCTCCCAGAGGCTGTCATCAAAGGAGGGAGCCCGCCATGCGGTTCCCTGATCGCTGCCGTCGTCGAGATACTTCCATTCGTCGCCGGAAACGACGAAGTCTTCCGCTTCGCGGAGATTGTTTGAGAATGTCGCGGCGATCGCGGTTGGACTCACGGCACCGCCGGATACCCGTGGATCGGAGCCATCGGTGGTATAGTAAATGGCTGTTGTATTGGTGGTCATGGTGACACCTCCTCCTACAGGGATGGAGCCTCCGTGCTGCGAGAGGGAGGGCGCAATGATGTCGGGGTACATGCCGGCCTGCCGGAGTCTCTGGATCATGCTGGTTGTGCGCTGTGGTAACCCGGTGTCGAGCCAACGGTTGACGTAGGCCTCCCACGAATTGACCGTCTGATAATTCCACCTCCGCGCCTCGGCCTCGAAACCGAGCCGCATCTCCTCGAAGCGCTTGCGCAAACGCTCGACGCTTTCTTCGGCAGTCAGGGCACCGTCATTGAAGAAATGTTTGTGGATCCGGTCTGCCAGCAGGATGTCGTAGTCGGGATTCCCGCCGGTCCGTAGTTCGGTCATGGCTCTGAGCGGCCCGGTGTGGGTGACCGCATGGTCATGATTCCAGCCCCCGTTCGGCATGAAGCCGTCGGGATCCCTGACCATGAACTTGAACGGCACCCCACGGGATTTCGAACCGAAGGCGCGGAACTCGCTCTCGCACTCGCCGCTCGTCCACAGCAACATGAAATCGATTAAGTTGGCGATATCGATGTGACCGGCCGCGTTGACGAACGGGTCCGGCCCCCCTAGGAGGTTCTGCGTTTCGGTCCAGAAGGCTCCCGTCCCATCATAAGGAGTTCCCGTCTGGAATTCCATGCCGGAGTTGTTGGCGCTGATAGCGTCATAGTCTTCCTTGGAGCCTCCGAAGTAGCTCGATGCCATTTCGGCGTTCCAGCGCTCACGCAAGTGATACTGCCCCCAGTATTGACCGTTGAGATAGACATGCACAAAACGTCCGTGCGGCGCAATCTGGCCCATATCCAGCATCGAGTCATCGACGAAGCGGGAGGCCATGTAGGCACCGCGATTCGTCATGTCGTGCGAGCCGCTGCGCAGATTGATGGCATCGAACTTTTCTGCCGGCGGGAAATTTTTATATTCGAAGCCGTCGAAGATGGGGTGGCGCAGCTTGCCTGCTCCATACTCCTTGCGGAAGTAGAGGCGAAAACTCTTCTTGTCGAAGTTGGTGAAGCCCCCGCCGAAATTGGCAAGTCCGGCGTCCTCCTGGAATCCGCGAGTTCCGTCGGGATAGATCATCTCGATCGAACTCTTGTGTTCAATATAGTCGTTATTGCTGTCTTGGAGAAAAGGGATGCGAGGGGTGTGCTCCGAGATGGATTTGGCCTTTTCGATGATCTCTCGTCTTGTTTCCGGAGAAATTCCAGACGCATCGGGGAAGGGGGCTTGAGTCAGCAAGTTCTTGAGGTCGGTCTTCTCCTGCCCGTTCAATAGCTGGCCTTCGGTTTTATCGACCACTGTCTGGTAATCGAATCGGTTTGACTCCTGGGCCCTCCGGATGTGGACATCGATGATTCGGATGTGGAGGTCGCCACCCACCAAGGCCACAATCACCTGGGAACTCTCCGGTGCCTCATTGGTCCGTGACGGCAGTTCGCCCGTTGAGGAAACTGACATCAGACGAAGGTCATAATTGGCTTGGGTCACCAGCGAGATGGTCGGCACGGCGGTGAGTGAATCGGCGAATTGTGGACCGTAGATGTCTTCTGGGAAGATATAACTGTGGGTGTCGATGTTCGTTGATTGGAAGCCTGTTTTGTGAGCAATGGCACGGACGACCGTGGTGCCGGTGATCGAAATGGGCCCGGTGTAGATCTGGCCGGAGACCTCGCTCGGAGGAGTTCCGTCGGTGGTGAAGCGAATTTCTGCGCCCTCCGTGCCCGTGGTGATCGCGAGGTCGAAGGCCGTATCGTAGACCCCCCGATCGACACTGAATCTTGTGTCGCCGACGAGCCCGTCATAGCGAATGCCGTTTTCCCCTCCCGGAGTAGGATCGGAGAAGTATCCTGTCACCAGGCTGTTGGTGTCTTTGAAGATGCCCACTAATTCAGGGACGAAGAGGACGTCCGAACTCCCGGTGTTAGCGTTGAGACCCTGGATGGCCAACACGTTGGTGCCTGCCACCAGCCCGCCTTCGTCTACGGCGTATTCGAAGAAGGTCGTCGCGTTGTCCTCGTCGCGGTGGCCGTCAGTGGCGGAGGAGTTCCACACCGGATTCGTTGGCGCGGATTCTTTGTGGAATTCCGTGCCGTTCAGGTGGGCGACGAACCCATCCTCCCATTTCAGGCGCAAGCCCAGGTTGCTGATGCCCGTCGGGTCGGCGACTTCGAACGGGATCCGGATGTAGACCGTGGCGTTCTGGGAGAGCATTTCGGAGCGGACGTTGCCGCCTACGCCCAGAAGGGGTCCATAGTCACCCCCGGGGCCGTCATAGCCGATTCCCGTGGCACCAGCGTTCCATGCCGAGTGGTCAAAGTCAGTTTGCGTCCAATCGGCCACCGGCCCGGCGGGCACGTGCCACTTCGCCTGTGCCCCGGCGGAGAAAAAGGTGACCGGAGTCTCGCCCTCAATGCCAACTCCGTAGGCGATGTCTTTGGATTGCTCCGGGTAGTTGGCGAACTCGCTGGCGATGGTGACACCGTCAGGTTTTACCAGGGCCAGGTATCCGCCAGCCTCGCGTTGCAGACGGAAGTTGGTGTGAGGTTCGCCCGCTACGTTTGCCCGGTCTTTGCCCGAAGCAAAAACCACCAAATACCCGCCGCTCGTCATTTCGATTGCTGGAAGCTCCCACTTGGTGGGAATGGTCGGATCGTCGGTCAAATACCAGCCGCCGAGATCCCCGGCGACCCCTGAGGTGTTCCAGATTTCGATCCAATCCTCGCGGTCGTCATCTTCATCGACGATCCCGTCACTGTTGTCGGCGACGAACTCGCTGATTTTGGCGTCAGTTAAGGTTGCCGCGTGCGCCTTTGGCACGCCGAACAACGCTATAGCAAGGACGGAGACAGCGAAGTAGAGCGAGAATACGGAGGCTTTGGCAGTCATGGGATGTGAAATAGTAGCAGTTGAGAGATTGGAAGAAACCTAAGCTTACGGGTTCCGGCGAGCGAATCAATTAAGTAGTGTCCGGAAGATGGAATAGTTGCCGTTCGTCACATCGCCGAGCCATCGAACACCATCGTTGCGCCACCTTGTTGAGGACTGCGTGGCTTTACCCAAGGGGAGCTGCACCTTTGGTGTCAGCTGCGCAAGCCTGTGTTTTTTGAATTCGCTCCCAGGGCTGCGACCGTGGTCGCGCAGAAATCGACGCTGCAAAATAACATGGACAACCAAGCGGGCCGACGGCAGCTTGAACCCGAATGCTTGTGAGTTGGCAATGGTTAGAGTTGAAGTCGCTCCGAGCGAGCGTTGTTGCCGTGTTCACGTTTGTTGCACTGCTGGTATGCCGCCCGGCCGCCACGGCGGAAGAATCCTTCGTCGATGTCACCGGCGACGCCGAGATTGACTACATCCAATGGGCGCCGCCTGCAGGATGGGTGAAACTTACGCCCCAGGTGATGACGGGCGGAGCGGCGGTTGCGGATTACGACAATGACGGTTGGAGTGACCTGCTCGTCACCCGCTACCGTGACACGGACCTCCTTTTTCGCAATCGCGGCGACGGCACATTCGAAGATGCCAGTCAACGTGCGGGTATCGATGTGGTTGCACCGAGCAACGGTGCCGCGTGGGGGGATATCGACAACGATGGAGATGCTGATTTGTATATCAGCGTCGCCGACGAGGCTGGGGACCCGTTGCGCAATTTGCTCTATGTGAACAGCGGAGACGGCACCTTTTCCGAGCGAGCCCGGCTGTGGGGTGCCGACCTCGAGGTGCCGAACTGGCACTCCGGGTTTAGCGTTTGTTTCGGTGACTACAACCGTGACGGCTGGCTCGATATTCATACTTGCCAATGGGCGGTGACCGGTCCGGGAAACCGTTCTGTTCTGCTCAAGAACACCGGGCATCCGGGTGGGTTTCTAGATGTCACCGCCGGTGCTGGGGTGGAGATGTGGCACGACCCGGAGGCTGGAGGGGCTCCCGAGTTCACGACCCAGGCCTTCACTTCCCGGTTGAGCGACATCGACCTCGACGGCTGGCCGGATCTGGTGGTCGCCGGCGATTTCGGGACCAGTCGCCTTTTTTGGAACAAGCGCGACGGAACGTTTGCCGATGGCACGGAGCAAGCGCGGATCGGGGGTGAAGAAAACGGGATGGGTTTGGCGGTGGGCGACTACGACGGCGACGGCTTGCCTGATCTGTTCTTCACCTCGATCTACGAATCCCGTCGACCGGATGTGCCGATTCTCGGATGGGGCGTGAGCGGCAACCGACTCTATCGAAACCGTGGGGATCGCGTTTTCGAAGACACCACCGATATCTCCGGCGTGCGTGATGGCGGCTGGGGATGGGGCGCGGCGTTTTTCGATTACGACAACGACGGCGATCTTGATCTGGCGATGACCAACGGTTTCGAGACCGACCGGTGGGAAACCGAAACACCATTCAATACCGACCCGACGAAACTGTGGCGCAACGACGGCGGGACTTTCACTGATGTCTCCACTTCCGTGGGCATCACCGATACTGGAACCGGCAAGGGGCTGTTGGTTTTTGACTACGACAAGGATGGTGACGTCGATCTCTTTATCGTCAACAACTCCGGTGCCCCAATCCTCTATCGCAACGATTTGTCCAACGGCAATCACTGGCTGCGAGTCAAGCCACGCGGCCGATACTCCAACCGCGATGGCATCGGTGCGGTGGTGACTATTATGCCGGGTGACGACGCACCCGCACAACACCGCGAGATTAGCGGCGGCAGTCATTACCTGACGCAGAGCGAGAAGATCGCACACTTTGGCCTTGGCGCATCCGCCGCGCCTGTCCAGCTCGTGACGGTGCGTTGGCCGAGTGGCATCGAACAATCTTTTTCAAATATCGCCGTCGATCAAGTGTTCGAAGTAATCGAACCGGTGAACCCTTATGAAGCGTGGCTTGCCGAGAACTTTTCCGAAGCAGAACGTTCCGCAGGCAATCTCACAGACCGGTTGGCCGATCCCGACGCGGATGGACTGAACAATACCCTGGAGTTCGGCGCGGGCCTTGACCCGAAGAACGCCGAAAGCACCCCGCCAATCGAGGTGCTGCGTGGTCCGACCCCCGGCGAAAATATCGTAAGGTATCGCCGCCGGGAGCTGCCGCGGGGTGTCAGCACCCTGATCGAAAAATCCACCGACCTGCAGGATTGGCGACCGTGTCACGCCGACGATCTCGAAATCCTGAGCGTGGAAAAAACAACTGGTTGGGGCGTCGAAATTGTCACCGCCCGGCTGCTCAATGAATCTGCAGCGCAGGCACCTGTGAGATACCTGCGCTTGCGGGTGATGATCGACGATTGAAAGGCACAGGCCTGGAGGGGTGACGCATTCAAACGTGTCCAGACGCCAAGCCATGGGGGGAATGAGTCTCATGAGACAGATCCCGATGCTGATTCGTTTGCCCATCCCTGTCGTGTTGCTGGCTGTCGTGGCTTCCCTCACCCAATGTCTCGCCAATTCCTCGCCTTCTACGAAAAATTACACCGCAAATCCCTCGGCCCGCTCGACCCCGCCGCCGTCGCCACCGTCCAATCCTTTCTCCGCTGCGGCGACCTCGCCTCCGGCTTCACCCGCCTCCAGTGCACGGATTGTGGCCACGAATGCCTCCTCGCCTTCACCTGCAAGGGTCGCCACTTCTGCCCGTCCTGCCACCAGCGTCGCACCCGCACCATTGGCGAGTGGATCGCCAACGCCGTCTGCCACGAAGTCCCCCACCGCCAATTCGTGTTCACCATCCCCAAGGTCCTGCGCGGCATCTTCCGCAAACGCCGCCACCTACTCACCCTCCTCTTCCACACTGCCACCGCCACCCTCCAGGACGCCTTTCGAATCCGCCTCGGCCTACCGCAAGGTCGCATCGGGGCCATCGCCGGAGTCCACACCTGTCACGAGAAAATCACTTGGAACGCCACCAGCAAGACCGTCATCTACCGCTCCAAACGCCACCACACCACCAAGCGCAACTTCGAAATCTTCACCGCCCCTGACTTCATCGCCGCCGCTCTGCTCCACCTCCCACCAAAAGGCCAGCAAACCGTCCGCTACTACGGCCTTTACTCCAACAAATCCCGCGGCCAAACCGCCCCCATCCCGGACCTCATCATCCAGCCATCCCAACCTGAGCCTCCACCCGAAAAACCGCCGCCCGCCCAAATCCTCCTCATCCCCGCGCCGCCCAAAAGCCGATCCCGCGACATGCGCCCCCTCTGGCGCGACCTCATCCTCAAGGTTTGGGGCGGCGACCCGCTCCAGTGCCCCTGCTGCAAGGGCATCATGAAGCCCGTCCGCAAGGTCATCCGTCGCGAGGAAATCGAATTCTTCCTCCGCCTCCACGGCCTCTGGGAAGGCCTCATCCATCTCCCCCGTCCGCCGCCCCCGCCCTTCGACATCGACACCATGGAGCCCATCGAGCCACCGTGGCAGGCCATCAAGGAATGGATCCCCGACGACGAACCCGACCTCGATTGGTTCAACCGTCCACGGAATCCCTCCAATCCCGACCCAGACGGCATCGATCAAAGCCCGACATGGCAAGCACCTGAAATCCCATTGGACGACGGTCGCACCTTGGTTCTCGAAGACACCTGACGCCGCCAATCGACCTCAAAAAACAACCGCTGCCAAAATAATTCTTGGCAAAGCGGAACGGAAAGCTATGTTCGCCACAAATGAATTTTGCCGTGAAACCTCCAGCTTCCGCTAGATCCCGGCGTGGACTGGCGATTTTTCTTACCGGAACACCGCCCACTGCCTCACTGAAACACCTCTTCCGCCCCCTCTTTCCCCCGCAACCCCCTTTCCCCCCCTTTCACCCCCCTCCGCTCCGGTCCAAGGGCGGCTTCAAGGCCCTCCCGCCAAAAGCAAATTCCTAGCAGTAATCCTCTCGCAAAAACATGGCTACGATTGCACCATCCTCTTTTCTTGGAGCGCCGACGGAACCTACATCGACCCCAACAACCAAAAAGGTCTCACCGGTTTTGAAGCCCTCGACAAAGCTGATCTCATGATCATCGCCACCCGCTTCCGCGAACCCTCTCCGGAACAAGCAGCTCACCTCACCTCCTACCTCAACGCCGGAAAACCAGTCATCGGCCTCCGCACCGCCACCCACGCCTTCAACGGCAACGGCGACTTCGGTGGCCTCCCCTACCCGCAGTTCGGCCTCAAGATTCTCGGCGAACAATGGGTCAACCACCATGGCAACCACAAAACCCAAGGCGGACGCGCCCTCATCGAAGACGGTCAAAAAGAAAACCCCGTCCTCAACTCCGTGAGCGACATTTTTTGCTACAGCGATGTCTATGGCGTCGTCAACTTGACCGACAAAGACACCATTCTCCTCCGCGCCGAAGTCACCGAAAGCCTCGACCCGGAATCAAAAGCTCTCACTGGAGAAAAAAATAATCCCCCCATGCCTTTCGCTTGGTTCCACACCTACACCAGCCCCGACGGCAAAAATGAAGGCCACTCCTTTTGCACCACCACCGGCGCGGCAGTCGATCTGATGAGCGAAGACCTGCGCCGCCTCATCGTCAACGCCAGCTACAGCCTCACTGGAAATGAAGTCCCGGCAAAAGCAGACGTCGCCTTCGTCGATGAATTCAAACCTGCCTTCTACGGCTTCATCAAAGACAAAGATTACTGGAAAACGCAAAACCTCACCCCCGCCAGCTTCGAACTCGGCAAATCCCCCGTCCTCCCCAATCCCCCCGGCACCCCGGATGGATTCTGGTCAAAGTGATCGCTGCTCGCTTAATCTCTTCTCAAAGTAGCTTGGATGGTATGCCCCGCAGGTGCGTCTCGTCCACAGTCCAATCCTAGCCCATCCGGGGCGGCTACAGTAGCTTGGATGGTATGCCCCGCGGGTGCGTCACGTCCACAGCTCAATCCTAGCCCATCTGGGGCGGCTACAGTAGCACAATTGCCTTCGGCTGTTTGCCGTGGGCTATCTACGCGAAGCTCCGGTTCCGCTGCGCTTCGGCCGTCCCGGGTGTGATGTCTGACGACAACTATAATTGAGTTCGACGACAATTAGAAAATGAATTGTTCCACGGCCAAATCGAGAGGTCATCATTCTTTCCCAACACAGCCGATAAGGACCCTCCCTGCGGTTGTGTTGGGAAAGATTGACGACCGGCGAGTGTGTTCCACAGCTGTCGTTGGGGTTCAGTTTTAATTGTCGTTCTACATGTGAGTCAAAACAAATGGCACAGCCACAAATCAAATCCCCAATCCCAAACCACAACCCGAGTGAAAAACCCAAAAATTCAAAAACCCAAAAACTAAAATACGGGGCGCAAAACCACCCGAATTTCAATGGGAGAAATCACGCTACATGACAAATTTTTGTCATTGTGATTTTTAGCCACAAAAAGGCACAAAATTCACAAAATAGGTATTGCCAGATCAGCGGGACACGAAGTTTTGTCTGTGTGTTTTGTGCCTTTTGTGGCCAATTGGTATTTTTCGTCCTGTAGTGAGCGGAAAAATGGGAGAAATGGGAAGAATAGGAGAAATGCGAATCATACACACCGTTTCACAACCAGTCCACTCTCCACTCTCCACTCTCCACTCTCCACTCTCCACTCTCCACTCTCCACTCACCCCCAATCTTCCCTAATGATCCTAACCTAGAACAGTAACGAGCTCTCTCAGACTTTTTCCAATCCAACTTGCAGAGTTCTTGTCCAGACCACATGCCCATCGTGAAAACCATCGGTCAAATCGGTGGCTCTTCACGATCTTGGTGCCCACCCTGACAGCCTTCGAGACTTCGGAGCACTCCAGTCATCGAAAACTCCGCAAGCTCGCCACGGCAAAGCTTGTCACGGCATAGCGTAGCGAAGCCGGATAGCGACGACGGGCCGGAAAAAAAGCCTTGGCTTACCATCATCCATTGAGTAAAACCTCAATGATGAATGGGAAGGAGCTAAATACGGCTAAAACTCAAAAATCCGTCCCTGTTATCCGGAACCCCCGGATAATAAAACTGTTCGCTTAGAAAAATAAGATATTACATCTTTTGCTTCGTCAAAAAAATTTATACTGATCGCGATTTTCCATGAGTAACAATAATTCAAAAACACCCTTTTTCAGAGTTCTATTTATCCCGGCATTTTTTTTAGGTATTCTTACTCTTATTTCGTCTTCATGTAATCGCAATGAGAAGATTAACTCCGACTCTTCTCCTGAAACAGATGATCCAACTAGCGAAGAGGTGCTTGAGTTACCCATAGCCAGGCAAGAGAAGTTGGCGAATGACATCATGGAAAATACAGAGCAAATTTTCAAATGTGTCCATACAGCTTCTGACTCTAAATCTGCTCGTGTAGCAGTTGCTGTAATTAAGAACTCTGAGGGTAAGCTTAAGACGGCATATGATGAACTTCGTGTGCTGGAATCCCTTCCACTTGAACATAGCGAAAGGATAAGGCGAAAATTTGAAGACTCATTTAAAAGGATGAATTCCCTTCAGAAGAAGGCCAATATAGCCATTAAATCGCTAGATTCTAGAAGCTCTAAATCAATCACTGATGCGATCTTGGATACTTCGGGTGTTTTCAGAAACAATGCGAGCGTCCTAAAGAAACACGGATTTATCGAATAACCGGATTAAACATAAATTAAGGAACACCCTATTCAACGATAGGGAGCGAACAAGACGGAGAATCCGACAGCTGACCGCTTGTAAAGTTGAGAGTTTTTAGTTAGAAGGAAATGAAGAGGAAAGCGGAGCGGCAAGTCGGTCAGCTACGGATTTCCTCAAACGTTGATATGAAATGATATCCTTTCCTGAATGCAAAGACGCCGTGAAGAACCACCTCACAGGCGAGCTTCACCAACTCATTCCCGTGAGCAATTTATCGACATCGGCACCACAGACTGAGAGAATCGTCTCGATTTGCAATGAGCCCCGAGTATTCAAGACGCTATTTTCGGACAATTTTCCAGATGGCAAGTATCCCCGAACCTCGGCCGAAGATTGGATTTCATGGGCACAGACTGGTTGGAAGGATGGATCGCATTTCGTATTTGCCGCAGTGGACGATCAACAACCCCCTTTCCCCCCCTTTCACCCCCCTCCGCTCCGGTCCAAGGGCGGCTTCAAGGCCCTCCCGCCAAAAGCAAATTCCTAGCAGTGATGGCTGTGTTTTGATTCTCGAAGGCTTCACTCGATGAGATCCCAAATAGCCGCAGCCAAACAAATCCTTGCCATGGCGGGAAGGAGGACTACGATTTCGGGCGGTGAATATCCGTTTTGAAACGCTCTGCGAATGCAGTCCTCTCGCTTCTTCGCCTGATTCTCCGTCTCACCATTCACGTGCTCAATCATCTTAGCTCAATTCCTGCCGCTCTCCCCCTCCCCCTTTCGCCCCTCTCCGATCCCTTAGACGACGCTCTCAAGCGGTCCACCCGAAAAGCGATTTCCTAACAGTTATGAAAATTTTCACCATCACCGCCCTCGTATCGATTGCTGGGTTTGCCTGTGCCCGGGCAGAAAAACCAGAATTCGAGCCCGTCGCGTTCAGCCAGGCCACCTTCGCCCGCTCGCAACACTTGTTTGAGCAAATGCGGGATCGCTGGTCTTCGCTCGGCTACTCCGCAACCAAGGTGCATTCCGTCATCCGTTCCCGAAACGATGAAATTGGAGAATTCGGCCCCAACTTCTTCCCCGTCTATTCTGCTGTTTGGCAGAAGGATCCAAACATCATTGAATCCGTCATGATGCTCGACCTCACCGGAGCGGAACTGAGTGCCGCCAACGCCGCTCACGACCAGGCTGGCTTTCGCACCGCGAGTTACTCCGGCGCTTTCCACGCCGGTGAAGCCCACTACTCGGTGATTTACCTCAAGGAAAGGGACCAACTACTCTTCAGACGCTATCGACGCAACAATCTCTCCGATTTCCTTTCCAAGGTCGAAGAGGCCCGGAACGACGGCTACAGCCCGATCGAGGTCAATGGCTGGAATCACGATGGCGGGACCCGATTTTCCCATGTTTGGGTCAAGGACGGAAAGGATTTCCAGGTCGCGGTCGAAAAGACCTCCTCCCAATGGGAAGAGATCCATTCGACCCAGCGCGACCTCGGGAGATCGCTCAGGGATTTTTGCGTGTATCACAATGGGGACGACACGATTCGATACGCTGGAGTTTGGGTGGATGATCCTTCCAGTTCGAATCATTGGCGGGACATGGATATCGAACTCCCGAACGCCCAGGACCTGCCCCTCACGGAATACGATTTCGGGACCATGCTTGAAAAGCGGCTCGACAACTACGTCTTTACCGACGTCACCGCCTTTCGGGATCCCGCCAATCCGGGGGTGGCCCGAGGATCCTATCTCCTGCACCGCCTGGCCCCCGGAAATAGATTGGAATCCAACCAGAACATCGACCAATCCACCGAAGTTCTCCTTCAAAATGAAATCGGCAGCATCGAAAAGGACGTGAACGGCTTCTCGGCCCATCTTGGATTCTATCTTCAGGATCTCGAAAACGGGAATTACATCGCCTACAATGCCCATGAGCCGGTCTACATTTCCTCCACCCGCAAGCTCATCCTGGGATCGTTGATGCATCAACTCGACGACGACCCCTCTGCTGACGTCACCATCACTCCCGAAATGTTCCGGGATCACGATTCGGGATCACGATTCCAGAAGTCCGATGTCGGCCGCACCTTTGATCGCGATGAGATGCTCTACCGCATGCTCCGCATCAGCGACAACACCGCTGCGGATTATGTCTGGAATTTCATCGAGAACGAAACTGGCAGCGCCCAAGACAGCATGATGAATCTGATGCACCTGACCGCAAATACCGTCAACTGCGGCCAGTTCACCTCCAAGGCCGAGCAAGAAGTCTCCTTCCGCTCCTACCATCCCCAGCTGATTTTCAACGGCTCGCGCAGCATCCAAAGTATTCCGCCCCACCTTCTATCGGATTTCCTCAATTCGGATGCTGGAAATATCAGCCACATCATCGATGAGCCAGACGACTTCCAGTGGATTGGCACGGACTCGGCAAGCGAAAACTGGCTCAACGATCATTCCTTTGCCCTAAAAACCTCAGTTCCATACGGTGCCCCACATCATTTTGCCACCCTCAAGCAATCACTCACTCCAAGTGCCTTCGGAAAGTTCCTTTGGGCACTTGGAAGGGAAAAGATCATCGATGATGCCGGCTTGGCCAGACTCTTCAACAACACCTCCACCACGCCGACTGGGGCTATCCTGGAACTTCAGAAAATGGGCCGCTCCCTCAGCCTCAACAGTGTCGATACCCTCAACCTCTTTGACGATTACCGGTCCAAGAACGGCGCCACTTTCGAGAACCGAACCTGGGTCGGAGTCGCCTTTGATCGAGGGAGTTCGCCCAACCGGATTCTCCCCAAGTATTCCTTCGTCTTCCTTACCGAAAATATTAAAAACTACAGTGCCACTCTCAGCGATAGTGACGTCGATACCCTGATCGATATCATTGCCACCCGATTGATCTATCGTGGGTTCACCCACCTCAGTAACCTGCCCGCGCCACCGCCCAAGACCTTTGCCGCCTGGTCCCTTTGCCAACCAGCATTCCAAGAAGGTGGATCGGGAATAGGAACGATCGACGACTTTGACGGAGACGGATTTAGCAACCTGCTCGAGTACTTCCTCGGAACCGACCCCACCCTGCCGCCACAGAGTGATCCACGCCGTCACTCTTACCCCAAAATAGTGGTCAATCCGGACCAGACCGCCACCTTCAGCTATCGGGTATCGCCGGACCTGTTGCCCGAGCTTGAGACCCACTTCTCCCACTCCATCGAAACCACTTTCGACTTCAAGCGGTGGAGCACGCATCGCCCTCAAATATCGCATGAAGGCGCGGACACATTCGAGCACACCACGGATCGAGCCATCGCAAATCCAAAGCACTTTTTCAGGCTCCGGATCACCCCTGTCGATCGGGTCATTCCGGCTCAATAGCCAACACCTAGCAAGGTCCCGGCCGCCCCGACCCCGGTTTGCACTTCCGTTTATTGGTCCGTCTATTTAAACACTTCTCACTCCCTCACGGAGGAGAGGACAAGCCCTACAAACTCATCGAAAAATATATGCCCGGCATACCGAACTATTCCTCCTCTCCCCCCTCCGCTCCGGTCCAAGGGCGGCTTCAAGGCCCTCCCGCCAAAAGCAAATTCCTAGCAGTAATGATGAACTCATCGGTCGGTGGACCGCTTCGGTGCGACTTTTTGTGCCGGAAGATTTGGCCGTGCTCGATGATTGGGCGGTTGACTGGGGTGTGGTTCGCGCGGTTGGGCCCTCGTTCTTTCTCCGCCCCCGATTTGTGCGTGCCGGATCGAATGAAGAGATTGGGAGAATTCCACCGTCTAATACGTTAGGCGAAGGGATGTGGGTGACGCACGACTTTGACCTGGGTCCTGTCTCCAGTGGCCGCTGGACCGTTTGTTTGAATTCCAATCTGGGGCACTTCGCAAAAAAGATCCTTAATGCGGGAATCTCGGATGGTGAAGAAGAGCCTTTTGACTTTTGGATGAACTGGGCAGGGCGTGAGACCAATATTTCGGACGCCCGGAGGTTCTGGGAGTATTGTGTTGGAACCGACCCTTCCGACCCCTCGGATGATCATGTGGGTGATCCCAAGCCGGAGGTCATTGATGGCGAAGACGGTAGAATGTAGAACGACAATTAAAACTGAACCCCAACGACAGCTGTGGAACACACTCGCCGGTCGTCAATCTTTCCCAACACAACCGCAGGGAGGGTCCTTATCGGCTGTGTTGGGAAAGAATGATGACCTCTCGATTTGGCCGTGGAACAATTCATTTTCTAATTGTCGTCGAACTCAATTATAGTTGTCGTCAGACAGTAGAAGGCACCTCGGCTTGAGATGCCGGATCGCCGCGGCCGCGATCGACGCTCGTCTCCGTTTTGAGGGATCGGGCGATTTAAATGACTGGATTCAGTTGGACGCGAGTCAAATTGAGGAAGTGGAACGCGTTGTTCGGCAGGATGGGATTGAGGAATTTGTCGTTTGTCTCGTGGATGATCTCAGGACTTCCGAGATTCGATATCTCCGTGTTGTTGCTGAACGCTGGTAGAGTTCCGACTTTCCTGATAGCAACCTCTCATCATGAAGATGAGAAATTTAGTGAGTGTCCTTACGGTTGTCGGGATTGGGATTTCATCAGCCGGTGAGATCGATCCATCCCAGAAGGAGTGGTTTGGAAAATACAAGAAGCAGGTCAATTCCCCGGATCCCGGGGAGATGCTCTTGAATACCGACTCCGAGCCGAAGTTAAAGGAAGGCTTTGTTTCGCTGCTGAACGGAAAGGATTTGTCGAATTGGGGGATTTGGGGCGGACAATCAGAGTTCGAATACAAAGATGGGGTGGTCACCGGGACTTGCGTTCCTGGTCAACCCAGTAGCTATCTATGCACCCACAAGAACGATTATGAGGACTTCATCTTCACTTGCGAAATGAAGTGGGCGAAGGATTTGAACTCCGGTGTCATGTTTCGCGGACAGTTCCATGAGGACACTTCTGCCGTCCTTGGTCCCCAAGTCGAGATGGAGGGAATTAAAAACGCGCGTGGATGGTCCGGGGGGATCTACGGGCAAAGTTGCGGAGGGTATTGGTATCCTCTTTGGTTAAAGGAACACACAAAGGTACGAAGCTCGCTCAAGACAGAGGGCTGGAATCGGGTCACGGTGATGGCGAAGGGGAATACCGTTAAGACTTGGTTGAATGGAGTTCCGGCTGCTCATTGGGTGGGTGATGGGACGTATTCGAAAGGGTATTTTGGGCTTCAGGTTCATAAGGCCAAAAGCGGGAAAGTTCTCTGGAGGGACTTGAAGGTGAAAGAGCTTGGTGAGGAAGCGGATCGATTGCGCGAGTTGGATGCTTATTGGAGAGAGGTTTCGCGAACGGTTGGAGAAGGTGATTTTGAAGGGTATGCCGCGACTTGTCATGAGGACGGGGTTTTGATTTCCGGGACTAAACAGACGAGTGAACCGCTGGCCTCGGCCTTAAAGCGTTGGAAGACGGAGTTTGATCAAACGAAGGCGGGGACGATGAAGGCGAGCGTCGACTTTCGATTTAAGAGGCGGTGGGGAAATGCCGTTACGGCTCATGAGACTGGGATGTTTCGTTATGCGCAGAAGGTGGGTGATGCGGAAGAAAGGGTGGAGTATATCCACTTGAAAGCACTCCTTTCCAAAAAGGATGGGAAATGGCTGGTGCTCATGGAGCATCAGGAAAAGAGGGGATTGAAGGAAGAGTGGGATGAGTTGGGTATGCCGCGATGGGTGATGGGTGGGATTAAAGATCGCCCGGCGATCAAAGCGCGAATCTCGCAAATCTATCCTCGATTGAATGAACTTGAGGGCGAGGGTAAACTCTATCCTGAAGGAGTTGTTCCCGATGTGACCCGTGCAATTGAGAGAACAATATTTCACGAGGGTCAGGAGCTTAAGGAAGCGATTCAAGTTTTCGGGACAGATCCTGAATTGAGGGCGGATTGGATGATTGTTGATCTGGATTCCAAGAAGTTTCTTTTGATCCCACTCGAAAGCCACGATTCCAAGTTGGATGTGATTTGGGTGCCCGGATCCCAGTGGCATCTGGCCTTGGAGATCGATGAGGACGATGAAGTCGGATCCGTAGCTCTCAAACACTGTAATAGTAAGAGCTTCGTGTTGCGCTCGATTCCGATTGAGTTGTTTTCTAAGAGTGATTTAGCGAAACGTCTAAAATGAGAGGTGGTGGTATCAACCCCCTTTCACCCCCTTTCACCCCCCTCCGCTCCGGTCCAAGGGCGGCTTCAAGGCCCTCCCGCCAAAAGCAAATTCCTAGCAGTCAACCCCCTTTCACCCCCCTCCGCTCCGGTCCAAGGGCGGCTTCAAGGCCCTCCCGCCAAAAGCAAATTCCTAGCAGTTAAAATCCTCGACGGCGAGACAAACAGGCACAAAGAGCCACATGAGCAGCCGATTCCGGGACATGCGTTGATGGGATTTCCCCGACAGTTGCTTCCCAAAACCTGATTTAACTTGAATTCGCGCAAAACGCATTGATTTTCGGAGTTCATCGAACAAACGACAAATTTCGACAGTGTCGATTTTTTGGAAAAATCCGTTGTTTACACCCGTAAGAAATACCAATGAAAACGAAACTAATTTTAGCAAGCTTTGCCGCCACTCTGATGATCGCGATGCCAGTGATGGCAGACGATGACACACCGCTCGCCAAAAACATGGAGGTCGTGAACGACGCCTACAAGGCGATGCGCCGTGAAACAGATCCGGCCAAAGGTGCTGCGCTCGCCCGCGAGGCGCAGGACGCAGTTTTAAAAGCGATCACCGAAACACCCAAGCTGGTGAAAGGTTTGCCGGAAGGTGAGCAGGCAAGAGCAACTGCCGAGTATCGGAAAATGACGGCACTGCTGATTGTCACTTTTGCCGAAATGGAAATCGCTTTCCTCGATGGTGATATGGACAAGGTGAAAGAGCTTGTGACCAAAATCCGCGAGAGCAAGAAGGCGGGTCACGAGAAATTCATGGAAGAGGAGGAGTGATCACCTACAGATTTAGTTTCTGATAGAAAAAGCCCCACTGGATATTTCCGGCGGGGCTTTTTTTGAAACTTTAAATTCTAAACTTTAGGTCTCAATTAAGAATGACTCAATCGACTAGGACGCGTGTGCCAACGGCGACTTTGGAGTAAACGACAGGCACCACTTTGCTCGGGCCGCGGATGCAGGCGTGGGATGCGGGATAGCGGGGAACGTTGCCGATGTGATGGCCGACGCCGTCGTTAGTGAGACGCATCCAGTATTTCATTGGGGCGCCAAGGAATTTGCCGCCTTCGGGGACTTCGTCGGTTTTTGCATCCGCATCCGATTTTACCACGTTTCCTTCCGCATCGAGGATTTTTCCGTAAAGATTCGAGCGCTTATCGACGATTTTCTCGAGGATTTTGTATTCGCCGGGAGGAGTCGGGCGGCTCTTGGTGCCGGAGGAGATAACCCCCTTTCACCCCCCTCCGCTCCGGTCCAAGGGCGGCTTCAAGGCCCTCCCGCCAAAAGCAAATTCCTAGCAGTAATGGCGAGACAACAGAGGATTATCTGGATGATGAGCCGAGTTTTCATTGTGATGAGTCCCAAGGTTCGAACATTCTGTCGGCATCGATCATTTCCATATCCATCCAGGGAGCGGCGGGGTTGGATGCCGGAGAGGAAGCATGGTGGCCGATCCCTATCTTAACCGAGGCCGCGATGATTGTCACCGCGAGCGCACTCACGGCACAGCGCCGGGAGAAATACAACTTATCGAGCAGGTGTTGCCGTCCACAATGCCTCGCGATGGCGCGGGTGGCAAAGGCGGAGGGTTCTTCAGGCGGTTGCGGAACCTCCAACCTCACTTCCGCCCGTCGGGCGGCGCGGAGGAGTTCTTCGAGCGGGTGGTTGTTCATCGTGATCCCTCCATTTTCAAATACGTGTCTTTAAGCTTCCGCCGGGCGCGCATGAGCCGCAGACGGGCAGCGGTGGCTGTCCAACCCATCTCTTTTGCGACATCGCCGATCTTTCGTTCTTTCAACTCGATTTCATTGAGGAGCCAGACCATCTCGCCCGGAAGGCGCTGGAAGAGGCGCGCCAGCAACTCGCGGGCCTCGGAGGGTCGGCAGACCGGCTGGACGGTGGATTCCGTTTGGATATCGGGGTCGTAGCCAAGTTCAGTGAAAGTCCACTCCGGACGGACGCGTTGTTTCCGCAAGGCGTCGTAGGCGACATGACGGGCGATCCTGGCGACCCATGCCGGGAAGTGCCCCCCGCGGAACTGATGGAGTCTGCTGAAGATCCGTGAAAACGTCTCCTGGGCGAGGTCTTCCACGCTGTCGCGGCGGGGGCAGAGTTTGACAACGGTGCCCGCCACGAAAGGCCAAAGCCGGCTCACCAGCGCGCGCTGGGCGGCGTCTTCCCTTCCACGGACGCGTTCGAGCAGCGATGCCCATTCCCTGTCGTGCCTGCCATCAGTCATGAGCAACCGTTTGAGCGAGCCTGGCGTGAAGCTATCGAACGGCGAGAATAAACGACCGGATGATAAATATAATCCTTCGACTACAAGATATGTGGACATTTAGACCTGCTGACAGGCTGGGAGATGGGGGGAAATGTCAGAACTTGAGACGATAGAACCGTGAGGCGTCCGGCGCTGGAATATCCAGGGTGAGGGTTTCGCGCTTCGCGTCCCGGGGCGCGGTGCCCGCGCTGAAGTCCGTATGCGGCGCGAAGGCCTCCAGATCGGGGCTGGAAAGGACTGTTGGCAGGATGCCGCTAGCCAGCAAAGAACGGGGCATGGTGTAGCGGACCATCGCGTTCCCGCCTTCATTATCAGCCGGGAGATATTCGAAGCCGATGACATCAAAGTCAGCGACACCGGGCTCGGTGCCGAGGAAGAACTCCATCGCGGAGGTGAGACCGTCTCCATCATCGTCCTCCGCCTGTCCGACCTGATACCAATCGAGATAGGTGCTCTCATCGGTGATAAGCGAACGGGGCATGAACTCGATTGCTTTGTATTCCTCCGGGTCGATGAAGGCAGGCGCGAAGGCAAAATCGCCCCGGGTCATCGGGACGTCGGTGACATTGATGATGACAGAGCCGGAGAAATCCGACGTCAAATTATTGCCCCCGCCGGAGACTAGCTGGAGGGTGTTGAATGAATACTGGCTGACCGCCCGGATGCGCGGCGTGACAAAGAAGCTGCCGCGGTCCGCTTCGGCCCCGACGACGTTCCCTTCCGGATTCCCGGCGCTTGCGAGATGGAAGCGGGTGCGTCCTTCCCAGGGGAGCATGGTGGTGATCAGGCTGCCGGGGGTGGCCTGGCCTTCACCCGACGCCCCATTCGGCCAGGGGTGGAAGGAATCGCTTAGACCGCTGACGAGCAATCCGTCCTCTGTCGCGACGATGGAATTGAAGAAATCCGAGGCCGGCCCGGCGTGGATTACGAAGCGTGAGACCCCGAGCTTGTCATCCACCATGGCGGTGAAAGCGGAAGCGCCATATCCGATGGATCCCGCCCCGGAGCCATTGAATACCCCGATGTGGCCGCATAGCCAGAGATTGCCGTCGGACCAGGTCATATCGCGGATCGTGTCGAATGGCGTTTCCCCACCTCGCGGGACGCCGCTGGTATCCGGGCCGCTGCCGATCAGGATCGACTCGTCGACTTGTCCATCCGCATCCAAGCGGGTCAGAAGCATCGCAGGCATATCGGAAAACACGTGGCGCAGATAATTTCCTCCCATGAAGATGCTGCCGTCCGGAGTTTCAAGCACGGATTCGTAGGAGGGAAGGTAAACGCTTCCTATGATGGTGTTCCAGATGACATCCCCGCTGTCGCCATCGATTTTGATGATCAGTCCGTTGTTGGAGATGTTCGCCAGCTCCACCGGATTCTCAGAGATATCGGCGCCAGTCGTCCCGACGACCAGGAGGTCTCCGGTGCTGGTCAGGGTGATCGCTCCGGGAGCGGTGTTCGTGGTTGGTTCGTTGATTCGCGGTATGGCGTAAATTTTGCTCCAGACGAGTTCTCCGCCTTCATCCAGTTTGATCAGGGTGATAAAAAATCCGAGAGGCTCGCCACCATAGGCTCTGGCCAGGACAAAGTATTCGGACTTCCCGCCCGGCCCTTCCCGGCGCACAAAGTCGGTCGTTTTCGACCAGAGAACACCACCCGAGGGCAGATGGTCCCTATTCCAGAGCAGTGTGCCGTCCGCGGTGAACCGGGCCATGCGCACCCGGCTGTTCAGGGAGCTGAGGATGGTGAACCCGCCATCCGGCTCGGCGACGGCCGCGGCAGGCGCCATCGCCGGGGTGGGATCGAGCGCCCACCGCAGATCGCCCTCCGGGGAAAGCCTTGCGATAACAGCGCCGGCGCCGGTCAGCAGATCGGCCCCGGCTTCGAGTTGGATGGCAAAGGAGTTCCCCCCGGGCGGGGTGCCAGCGACATCCGGGCGGAGGCTGCGGATCCAGCGGGTGCGTGGATTGCCCAGCGGGCGGAAGCCGGGCTGCGGATTGAAGGATTTCCTGGCAGCACCGGAAAACAACGGTCCGCCTGCATCCTGATCGAAGATTGGCCAGGACTGGATGGTTTTCTCCTTGTCCACCAGCGTGATGACGTTCGCCAAATTGAGTTCCACCCCGCCGAAGGTGGAGAGCTCCGCATGCGTGGACCACCACGGGTCGCCGAGCGGGGTGAGGGTGAAATCCGCCTCCGCGCGGACACCGAGCGTGGGGCCGGTAAGGCCCAGGCCACCGGCGAAACCGATCAGAGCCTTGATCTCGCAATCCAGATAGGCGGTGGCGGAACCCTCGAGCGCCTCGAAGAAACCGGGATCCGAGACATGCAGGGGGATCTGTGTGAATTCACTGTCATAATAAGCCACACCATCCCTCACCCCGGCGACTATTTCCACATTCATGCGCGTGGTGATGGGGAGCGAAAGGCTGGTGGGCGCGGAGACAAGCGCTCCGGCCTGGATCTGGAGGCGCGGCTGGAAGCTGAAGCCGAAGGGCAGCTTCAGGTTGAGCAATTCCAGATCCAGCAGGCTTCCCTCGCGCGAAATAATTGGCTCGACGGAGTTGTCGGCGTCCTCCTCGGTCTCCAGCAGCAGATTGCAGTCCGCCTGGAAGGCCGCGGTCACTTCCAGCCGTTTCACCGAAAGGGCATCCATCTCGAGCAGCACGTCAAGCGTCTTCGGTTTGAACAGAAATGATCCGGACACCAGAATGCCGGGACCGACGCTGACATCGTTGAAATGAAGCGGCATTGGAGCGGGAAAAAGCCCGTTGAGTCCGAGGCGCTGGAAATTGGTACGACTCTCTGGAATCTCGGTAACGACAATGTCATCCGGATGACCCTCGTATGGCATCTCCGTTGTTGCCAGGCCGTCGATCATCACCTGGGTGAAGTCCAAATTCACGGCGGGGGAGGGTGACACCTCGCGCGGCTCGAACAGGGTGACCGTGAAAATGGGGCCGGACAGCTCGATGTCCTTAATCATCGCCGGCAGGGCCAGGTCGATTCCTTGAACCACAAAGATATCGGGATGGCCTGGAACCCCGATCGGTTTTGGAACGACGTTGGTGATGAAAGGAACCCGAAAATATGGCTCCCACTCCAGCAGGATGGTTCCCGAACCGATTAGAGGGAGATAGGGAAGATCCAGACCGGTTGGCGCCCGTTGGCCTCCAGCCACGCGGCGCAAATCTTCGGGGGCGAGCGGACGGACTGGATAGAGAAACACCGGCTGCTCCGTGCCACTGAGTTCGAAGCGGGAACCGTCGGCGATACTGGCGCGCAGGGCGGCGGCATCCGCGTCCGCCACGCGCACCACCGCCATGCTGCCAGCGGGGGGAGCCGCCGTTTCACCAGGCTCGACCGGAAAGACGGGTAACTGGGAGATGATCTCGATATCCGGGCTGCCTTCACGGGTCTCCGTGAGTGCCGCGGTCACCCCGGTCCAGCCCGCGCCGCTGAGATTGCGCACCGATGCGATGACTTCGAATTCCGTCAGACCGTTGCCAAGCGCGGTCTCGGACAGAATCTGCGGGGTGTCGATGACGAGCTGGTCATCGCCGCCGCGCTGCGTGACGATGTCCGGGTGGGTGAATCTGCCGCCGGGAGGAACGGGAACGAAATCGGGTTTCTCACCCACCGTGAGCTGCGCGAGAATCGCTCCGGCCAGCGGGGCGTCCAGGACGACGGAACCAGGCTTCCAGTTGGTTTCCAGCACGTATTCGCCGGGTTCCAGACAGGCGCCAAACCCAGTGCCGGGCTTCTCCGGGTCCGGATACTGGATTTTTGTCTCACCATCAGCTGTCTTCAGGGTGAGAGTGGCGGACTGGTTTCCCGAAACATAAACATCGATTTCCACATCCTTTGGTCCCTCGGTGATCTTGAACTTGAACTCGGTGGTGGCATTCCCGGCGAGGCGGAGTGTGCCGCCTGAGTCCGCGCCGCTGCTTGTCCCCTCCGCGTCCGCATCACACGAGAGCAGATAGCGCATGAAACCGCCCTCATCCCGCACCACGAACTGGCGCGCCTCGGTCAGGCCCTCGATGACCGCCAGCTCGGTGTCCCCGGCCATGATCGAGAAACCCTCGGAACGCGAGTGGATCGTCCCGGAGGATGAGGAGTTCTCCGTGACCGTAGTTTCCACGGTCGAGCCGAAAAAAGTGGCTGTGAGGGTTGAAGTCGCTTCCATCGTCCCGGGGGTGACAGTCCCCATGTCCGCGACGTCCGGCGGCAGGGCGAGGGCGGTCTGGAAGGAAATCAGGCAGACGGTGAGGAGGCGGAGTGCCGGACGGATCAAGGCGGCGGGGCGGATAGGCTTGGTCATGCCTCTGAAGACGCGCCGGATCGCCGGGTGTTTCGCGGGAGATTGCGGAAAGATTGTGAGTGGCGGTTCGGGGAGGGGACGCAGTCTGCCCAGGCTGACGGGCCGGACGCGGTAATTAACGCCTTCGGATGGAGACATCCGCGAGCCTGCGGGTGAATTCGTGTTCCTGTGGCTGCTAGGAATTTGCTTTTGGCGGGAGGCTCCTGAAACAGCCGTTGGGCCAGACCGGAGGGCGGGGAACAGGGGGTTGGCTGCTAGCAGCCTGTCGAACTTCGAGTTTTAGAGAGATTCTCCATATATGGACATTTGGGGGGGGGGGACGCCCGCTTCGTGTCGTGGTTGGTTCGGGAGGCGACCTTTGAAAATTTAAACGGGCGTTTGGATCCGGCTCGCGCCGGGCTTTTGATTTTCCGATGGACCTTGCCATTTGATCCGGGTGTTCGCATGGCTGGCCACCCCACTCTGATTGACTATGTTAGACCGGCCGCGGTCCGGCCGTCCTTCACGCGGTGGCGACCTGAAACATCGCTCTGAGATGATAGAGCCGCTTGATGTAGTAGGCGAGGCGCACGAGGGTCCATTCGAGGTTGACCTTGGCAAGTCCGCGCAAATGAAAACGGCGGAACCCGAGCGCTTCCTTGATGATGCCGAAGACGGATTCGACGGTTTGTTTGCGCAATCCATATAACTCTTTTCCCGCCGCGGTGGAGGTGCACCATGCCATTACTTCGGCGATCTCCGCGCCTTCGGGCGGTGCGGGCGGGTCTTCTCTAACTTCAAGTTCGGCAATGGTGCGTCCGTGTTTTTTACGACCCGTGGCAGCGAGGATCCGCGGGCCGTCGTTGGTTTCCACATCAGTGACAGCGGCGGCGCTGTAGTAGCCGCTGTCGACGAGGGTGGTGTTGATTTGTCCGGATTCTGCGGTGATAGAGAGAAGCGCGGGGATGAGTTGTTGTTTGTCGTTAGGCGCATCCGTGACATGGCCGCCGACGATCAGGCGGCTGTCCACTTCGACGGCTGCCTGGGCGTTGTAACACTGCGGGAATCCTCCGCCGGTTTTCATGATCCGGCTTTCGGGATCGGTGAAGTTATATTGATCTTTTAGTGAGGGGGCCTGCTTGGGAGGCGCGGGTGCCTTGCCTCGCGGCTGGTGGCCGGTCTCGCGTTGTTTGCGCTCGCGGTCTGCTGGTTTTTGTTGATAGGCTTGCGTTTCCTCGCGGCATCGTTCGGTGGCGGCGGCTTTCACGCCATCGTCGGTGCAGCGGCTGCCGGCGAAGAAGTCATTTCCGGGCCACGAGACGTGGTCCCAGGCAACGATGCTGAAGAAGCTGCAGTCGCCGAAATCATCGTCATTCTCCTCGTAGGCAGTGGGATGGCAGAGTTGGGATTTTGCGCCGTTGTCCAGAAGCAGAGGCCGGACCATCAGGGAAATCCCGTGAATCTTGAATCGGGTGTTCCCGCACTCATCGAAGGGATCGAAATAGACGACCTTGATGTTCGGAAACGAGCTGCCGTGGGTTGCGAGAAACCGTTCCAATACCGTCTGCAAGGCGGTCCCCAGTTTCCCAATGAAAGGACCGGCGAAGCAGCCGCAGCCGAGACCGGGGATGATGATGAGGGCGGACTTTCCTTCAGCGGATGCCTCCGCATTCACGTGCTGGAAAACCGGCAGAAGACGGCGCTCATAGAGACGGAAATAACCGTCCGGGCTTAGCGTCCCATCAGGCCGGGTCACTTCCGCCCAATCAACCCCCTTTCACCCCCCTCCGCTCCGGTCCAAGGGCGGCTTCAAGGCCCTCCCGCCAAAAGCAAATTCCTAGCAGTCTGAACGTGGATTCCGTAACGAATGGCAAGTCAACGTTAGAGGGCGTGGCCACTCATTGGTGTGAAGTACAGTGTGACTACAATTTTGCGGAAACATCAGGGGGCAAAAGGAAGATTAAGATGGTTGTCCAACGGAAGAAAGCAGACGGTACTTGGGAGGTGGTAGCGCCTGAGGCGATGATTCGGGATGAGACCCACACCGCACTGTCGGGGCCATTGGCACAAAACAAAAAGTCGAGGATAGATTACACCACGGTTCCAGCTGATGGGGATACTATTCGAGTGACCATCATAGGATATGCGGGTCAATCATCAACGGGTACAATCTTGTTCCAAAAAGAGTATATCTATGTGGCCCCTTAGTCTTAACTAGGTCTCTGGCCTCGGCTAGATCCTAGGCCTAGGCGCAAGCAATGAGTATACAGATCATTTCACGGAATAAAATTGTCTGCACCCTCGGATTGATATCGCTGGTCTCCAATCTAGCATTATTGTACTTCCAACTGGGGGGGCGAGGCTCTGAGGGCCGCAACACACTTGCGAGTCAGGCCAACGGAGATGGAAGGTCGTCAGCTGCTGAAGTGTTAACTGGTGCAAATGGATCTTTGAGTAGGAATAGTCTCAATTCCATAAATGACCAAAATATAGTAAGGATAGCACCATCATTCTTCCGAGATCTAGTTAGTTGGGAGGGGGCGGCTGGACTAAGATATTCGTCTGGTTCCTTTTCCTCGGAGATCGATGATGCTCTGGCTGATTTGGCAATCAAATCCAAGGCTTGGCAGCGCGATCTTGCGAAGACTGTTCGGGCCAACCTTGAGTTTCGAAAAGACAGTAAGGGCCATTATTATTCAATTAGACCGGCCAGTAACGAGCAGATCGAAAATCTTGCTGGTATGATTGAAAGAGATATAGATACATCGATCATCCCCAATTTCATGAGGGAAAAGCTTTTTATGGATGTTGGCTCATGTTCATTATATAATGAAATGCTCACAGGAGGTGATATTTACTTTGAAGTTGACGATGGAGGAGAAGTTCAATTTGTCTCACCTTCTCTCAGGTCTACCATCGATTTGGGGACTAGAGGTGATAGTGCAATGAAATGGATTTCCGAGAGATATGGTTTGTTGTTCGATGTCGAGGAGCTGGTTGGCTCGCTCGTCCCATCCCCACAAGACGATAAATGAATTATTCCGAAGCTGGCCTGATAATAAGTTTAGCCTGCAATCTTGGGCTTAGCTTGTTACTTTTGAATTCTCAAGATCCTCCTGACGAAGCCACCATTTCTGAGGAACAGGCTCAATCCAGTCAGAATTCTAGGCAATTGAGGAACAAATGGACAAGATCAGATCGAAAAAGTAGCAAAGGGCTCCAGGACCATGAATTCGTCGAAGACGAAGCCTTCGAAGTTGATTGGGAGGTTGCAAAAAAACTTCCGATTAACTATGCTGGTGTTTGGGACAATGAGGGGGGCGTCACGTCAGAAATGGTTGGCCTTCTCGATCTTACAGAGACTCAGGTTGCCTTACTTAATTCTGTGGTCGAGAAACTAGAAGAGGATTTCCAACAGTATGAGTCGGGGATATCCGAGAGAGTAGTTGACGCCAATGGGAAGTTGTGGACCCATCTAAAATACAATGGGAAGAAGGTGAATCACCTAATACTGTCAGCAAAGAAAGATATCGAGTATGAGTTTGGGAATAGGGCAAATGTGATCATCGACTTATATAGGCGCTATCACCCAAGTGTAATGCCTTATAAGTATGGCCAAGACCATATGGTGAGATTTGAGGTCATTGATAAGCAAGAGTTAGTATTTGTCAAATCATTCGATTCAAACGATCCCGACAACTCTAACGAAGAGGCTTATTTCTCAACCTCTAATCATTTTTTGCGGTTAAATCACCTCAAGTAACTGCATGAGTGCATGTTTGCTTATCGTTTGCGCTAATCTAAAACGTCGCTTGGACCGGCGGTTTGCAATAGAGAATGGTCTGGCTCGAATCCTAGGAAAAGAAATCGAGATTTTCGAGGCAGTCGATGCTGCCAGCACTAACTTTTCTTTACCAGAAAAATTGCCGAAAAACACACGACCATCTTCTCATGCGGTTAGGCTAACTAAAATAAAAGCATTAGAATACTTTCTTTCTACTCCCAGACGCCGCTTGCTTTTTCTTGAGGATGATGTGGCGGTTACCGAGGACTTTGAGCCGGCATTAGAATTGGCCCTGAAACAAGAGGCAGATCTTGTTTTCCTGGGTGGACAGCATGAAGGAGAGCCGGATGATATGGGTTACTGGAGAATCTGTAAGGGGATGCGAAACAATCATGCTCTTCTGTTCAGCCGAGAAGGTGCCCAAAAGGCAATTAAGATTCTTGAGACTATTAGGTTCCCCTGGAGCGATAATGAACTTTCTGAGGCTATCTTAAGGAAGGAGCTCTACGCAATTTGTCCTCCGAGTATGGTTGCCTTCCAGAGAGAAGGGAAAAGTGACAATTCAGGATTCACAGGTGAGTGTAGCCTATTTGGTGATATAAAGGTCTCCGTCTCGGGTGATGCGATAGCTGTGATTGATGCGATTCTAAACTCCTCTCGGCTAGTTTGGACTCTCGAAAAAGGTAATCTGATTCTCTATCTCGGGGAGAAGATGTATGGTTATGGCGCGGTTCATTGCGTCGGTAATTCTCTTGCACCTGCAGTTGTACCAATAGAAAAAATTGAAGAAAACAAGCTGCCAGTATTTTTCGTTCAGAATAATGAAAAACCATGTCTGCCCTCTGGGGGATATAACTTGTTAGTTTTGGATGAGGAGAATCTGTCGTGTGAACTTTGTCTCCCGAGCGAATATTCTTCCGATTCATTTTTATCGATACTTACCACAAAAGATTTTGTTGGTTCTGTTGATCCGAGGATTTCTAGTAAAGGGTTCAAATACCTATTTTCGGCCCCGGCAAACCCTGACAAAGGGGATCGTGGCCTGCATCTGTTTCAAAGAAAGACTTGCGACGATAAGGGATGATTGGTTTTATCGATTGAATAATTCTTTATGACATATTCATACCCAGCCTTCGTTGAAATGGAAGCGATGACCTGCCTGTGCTGATTTCAAAAATTACCAAGTGCCACTATTTACTAAATCTAATCAAGAAATTTTTATGGAAAAGAAGGAAGGAATAAGGAAAATATTTTGGTCACCAACTAATTCTTATACTGGCCTGTGTGATCGGTTGAGGGGAACTGCCGCTGTAGCAGTGTTTGCAGGTAACTATTCAGGACCCTTGGGCGAGGGATCTGCCGAGGGCGGCGGGGGCGGCGAGGAGGCAGCGGAGGGTTTCCAGGATGGGGCGCTTTTGTTTGCGTGCCGTCGAGATGATTCCACGGGTGTCGC
>Ga0209491_10001456_pt1 | contig 46455 bp, 37 predicted proteins | sample BON02_FD_187213 | JGI IMG/M metagenome (GOLD analysis project Ga0209491, IMG submission 187213) | Freshwater microbial communities from Lake Bonney liftoff mats and glacier meltwater in Antarctica - BON-02 (SPAdes) (version 2) | ecosystem: Environmental > Aquatic > Freshwater > Ice > Glacier...
GGATTATTGCCAGTTCCGGGCTCCCTTCCGGTATCCCTACGATGGAACGCGTAAAATAATGAAAAATCTGAGTTTCTGGCATCGCTTGGGAATTACGCGAGTCTTTATGGAGCAGGCGGGCATTGACCTTTCCTTTCGTCCGATGCGGGATTGGGTCTTCTTCCGAAAATCTGTCCACCCCGAGCTGGATGACGACACTTTGGTTGGGGAGTTTCTCAATGCGTATTTCGGCCCGGCGACCGCCCCCATGCGCAAATACTACGAACTTCTGGCCGCATCGACTGAAGCCGGCGACAAGAAATATTATGAAACTCAATTGGGAGCTATTCCCTATCTGACCTCAGAATTCTTTACTCAGGTCACCGCGTGGCTGGACGAAGCGGAATCTTTGGCTCAAGGGGAGGGGAACGCCAAGTTCCTTCGCCACGTCCAACTCGAACGGGTCCCCGTTGACTCAGCGCTGGCCTACCTCTGGCAGCGCTATTCCAGCGATCCGGCCTGGGTGGGTAAGAAAGAGGAAGTGCTCCGGCGTTATGAGAAAAATAAACGCATGCTGATCAACACCTGGGCCACCACTGTGAATGTGTGGGTGAACTCCGGTGCCAACGCGATCGATGGCGAACTGGCCGCATTGCGGATCAAAACACCGGAGAAATTCGTGGGACGCAATGCGAGTCTGAGACTTTTGGGGCGCGATGCGCCTGCGACGAGTCTTGTCGTGGATAAGGCGGCGGCAGACGGCCGGGCCCGTGCGTTGCTAAACGGAAAGGCGGAGGATCACAAACTGCCCCTCCTGATGAGAATCCATGACGAGGCCACGGGTGAAAGCTGGGACCCGCTCATTTTGGAAAAAATTCCTCAAGACGAAACCTTCCATTGGCATCAAGTTGGCAGCGGTCCTTTGAGCGGCAATTGTGTGCTTTGGTCCAATGTTTTCACACCGATCCGGCTGGGCTGGGGCGCTGAGCCGCCGCCAAGCAACGAAAGGGAGATTTGGATCTCGTTAAAGTTCACCGGTCCGACTTATGTGAAAGGTTCCACCGAGCCCGATCAGGTGTTAACCGATCAGGTGGTTGTCGTGGTGCCGGTGGTCAAGAAGCCGTGAATATACGGGGAGGGACCAAGCCCCCCCCTAAAGCGAAGGGACAGGTTAATAATCAGGTCCAGCATTTTCAATTTAACCTTTTAAACCCGAAAAATATGTGAATTAAGTAACTTGTAGCCGAATAAATAGTCTGTCCCTGCGAATTGTGGTCCCTGCGAATTTGAAACAGCCTGACTTATGAATTCATCCGCCGAACCCACCTCGGCGCTCACTCGCCGCACTTTTCTCCGCACCTCGGCAACGGCTGTCGCGGCTTGCCGCATGGCCTTAGGACAGACTTCCGCAGCCGCGGCGGACATGGCCAGGCACCTGCCCGCGCGCGTCGTTTCTGCGCCGGACATTCCTTTGCCAGCGGGCAAACGCGAGCCGTTTGGGTGGAAGACGGCGACGGCATGCCCGCCGCGCTGCAGCCGCATCTGCTCGTGCCCGGCACGGCGGACGCGATGACGGAATACTTCGTGCGGATGGATTCGCTGGCGTGCGTGCAGTCGTTTAGTTGGCAGGGAGGCTGCGTGCTCGACGGCTTGCTCGACCTCTCAGCGGTGCCGGCGCATGCGGCATTGCAGGAGGCCGCGCGCCGTCAACTCGCGCGTTTCGTCATTGATGGAAAACTGATCTATGAGAACCATGTCAGCGCGCCCAGCGACGGACGCATGTATGGCATCGAAGGCACGCTGCTCTTTGCCGCGCTAGCAAAGCTGGAGCCGCAAAGTCCCCTGCTCGAAATCGCGCTCGGCTCGTGGGCGAAAAAGCTCGACGCGGAAAACGCCATCCTCGACGGCCAGCACACCTCCAGCGAAGGTGCCTACACCGTTGGCTATCCGCTAGCGATCATCGCGCGGCTCCGCAAAGACGATGCGCTCGAAAAGCTCGCACTCACGCAACTGCGGGTGCGGCAGGCGCGGCTCTTCGACGGCAAAATGTTTTGGCGCACCAGCGAGCCGCACGAAGGCGTGGTGCAAAAAGGCAACCGCGCCTGGGCGCGCGGCATCGCGTGGCAGATGCTCGGCTTCGCCCGCACGCTGCGCGAGCTAAAGCACCGCACCGACCTCGCCGACTGCATCGCGTCCTTCCAGCAACTCGCCGCGTGGGTCCTGCCGTTTCAGCGCGCCGACGGCCTCTGGAGCGTCTTCGTCGATCAGCCGCTACTCACACCCGACACGAGCGGCAGCGCCGGCATCGCCGCCGCGCTCTCCATCGGCGCGCAGCAAGGCTGGCTCGACGCGAGTGCCAAAGCCGCCGCCGCAAAGACGCTAGCAGGTTTGCAGCCGCACCTCACGCCCGACGGCTTCCTCGGCGGCATCGCGCAGGCCAACAAAGGCGGCGAAGGACTCCAGCCCGGCACCTACCGCGTCATCTACCAAATGGGTATGGGCCTCCTGGCCCAGCTCATCGCTGCGCTGGAGACGAAGGCGTAACGCACCATCATCATAAATTCTCAGGGACAGATTGCCAAATTCGCAGGGACCAAATTCGCAGGGACAGGTTGCATTGGGAAAGCAAAAAAGCTCCGTTTTTTAAAGAAATCGTAAATTTTCGGAAGTTTTCGTAAGCACGAGAACTGGTTTTGAGACTGTCCCTGTGAAATTCGACAAGATCGACAAAGAAAAGCTCGGCAAGGTGACCCGCGCAGCCTTCATCGAGAGTCAATCCGATTCCGAGGCCGCCGCGAAGCGCTTCGAGAAGGATGATGCCGACAAGGACGGCTTGCTGAACCGTCAGGAGTTCATCGGAAGCGGTAAGTAGTCCTAGCAGCCTGTGCTACTGTGCCACTGATCATGAACCAACGCCTTGCTCTTATCGCCCCAATGCTGTTTTCGCTCACCGCGCTGAAGGCCGCTGAACCCGCTCCGTTCAACACCATCCTCGGCACCCAGGCCATCGGTGGGCGGTATCACTTCACGCAGGAGGCTCCGTTGCTCGAAAGTGGGAAACTCATCGCGGAGCTTGGCTCCGGGATTATGAAGTTCTCGATCTCGCAGCAGGCTTCCTTTGGAAAAACGAAGGCGAATGTGCTGGAGCGTGATCCGAGTCTGAAAACGCTCACCGACGTCGCCGGCAAGGAGCCTGCGCATCGGGCGGTGCTGGACATGCCGTTCACGCATTTTCACATCTGGGCTTACCCCTTCACCACGCACGGCAGCGCGGGCACATTCAAGCCTGCGGAGCGCGATCTGGAGTATCGCGAGATGTATGACTTCGCCTGCCACCTGCTGCGCACTTACACTGGCACGGGCAAGAGTTTTTACCTCGGCCACTGGGAGGGCGATTGGCATTTGCGACCGCACTTTGACCCGAAGCAGCCCTTTCCCGATCAGTATGCCGATAACTTCATCGCCTGGCTGAACGTGCGCCAACAAGCCATCGACGATGCGAAGCGCGACACGAAGCATGAGCGTGTGAATGTGTGGCACTACACCGAGGTGAACCTCGTGGAGCCGTTTCTAAAAGGTGGTCAATGCCTCACCAACGACATCCTTCCGCAGGTCGATGTCGATTTCGTCAGCTACTCCTGCTACGACAGCCTCCAGCGCGTGATCCGTGATGATCTCTTCGCCACGCTCAATCACATCGAGTCCAAACTGCGCCCCAAGCCCGGCATCACCGGCAAGCGCGTTTTCATCGGCGAATACGGCTTTCCGGCGGGGCGCTACAATCCCGGGGAGCAGAACCGCAAGAGTATCGAGACCATGATCGCCGGCATCGAATGGGGGTGCCCCTTCATCCTCTATTGGGAACTCTACGACAACGAAGGCACTCCCGAAAAACCCGGCGGCTTTTGGCTGATCAACGAGAAGAACGAGAAGCAACCCGTGTGGCACACGCATCGGCGATTTTTTGAATGGGCGCGAACTCACGTTGCGGAGATCACGGCCAAGACCGGCACGCCACCTTCATCGGACGCCTTCAGGATGGACGCGGTGAATGAGCTTCGTCGTTTGGCAACTCCATGAAGCCGGGACCGGCTTCCGAACGAAACTCATCGGCGTTACAACCCACATCCCTCACAACCCTCACATGCCTTTCATGAAACACACCCTCACGCTCCTCGCCGCGCTGCTGCCGGCTCCGCTGGCCATGATGCACGCAGCCGACCCGAAACCGGCCAAGCCCAACTTCGTTGTCATTCTGATTGACGACATGGGCTACGGTGACATCGGCGCGTTTGGCTCGAAAGTGAACCGCACGCCGAATCTCGACCGTATGGCGAAGGAGGGAATGAAGCTGACGAGCTTTTATTGTGCACCGCTTTGCAGTGCGTCCCGGGCGCAGCTAATGACCGGCTGTTACGCCAAGCGGGTCGGGATCCCGGATGTCCTGTTTCCCGTCAGGGGCACCGGCCTCAGTGCGGAGGAAAAGACCATCGCGGAGCTTCTGAAACCGCAGGGCTATGCCACCATGTGCATCGGCAAATGGCACCTTGGCGACCAGCCGGAGTTTTTGCCGACAAGTCACGGGTTCGACCATTTCCTCGGCCTGCCCTACTCGAACAACATGGATGGAACCGGAAAGAAGACCGAGGGCAAGAACTTCATGCCTCCGCTGCCCCTGATGCGCGATGAGAAGGTTATCGAGGCTCCGCCCGAGCAGGATAAACTGACCCATCTCTTCACTGAGGAAGCGGTGAAGTTCATCACGGTGAACAAGGATCATCCGTTCTTCCTTTACCTGCCACACGTCGCCGTCCATGGACCGATTCAGCCCGGGGCCGCCTTTAAGGGCAAATCCAAAAACGGCGTTTATGGCGACTGGGTCGAAGAAGTGGACTGGAGCGTCGGTCGCGTGTTGGAAACCCTCAGGCAATTGAAACTCGACCAGAACACCCTGGTCCTTTTCACCAGCGACAACGGCGGAACCGGGAAGAGTTGCAGCAACGCCCCGCTGCGCGGGAAGAAAGGCAGCACTTGGGAAGGCGGCGTGCGCGTGCCGGCGATTGTGTGGTGGCCGGGCAGGATTACAGCGGGTTCCGTCAGCGACGCGGTCATGAGCGAGATGGATCTGCTGCCGACAGCGGTCGGCCTTGCGGGAGGCAACGTCCCGCCCGAGCGCAAAATCGACGGACTGGATATCTGGCCCGTGCTATCGGGGCAGAGCACGGGTTCGCCTCACGAAGCGCTGTATTACTTCCTCTGGGGTTCCCTTGAAGCCGTGCGCTCGGGGCCGTGGAAGCTCGCCATCGCAGACCAGAAGGACGCCGGTGAAGGCGGCGAAAGTCCGGGCACAGACAGTGCCGATGAAAGTGATGCCAAAAAGAACAAGGGCAAGAAAGACAAGGAATCCGTCGTTGCTTCAACGGAGACCCCGCGCCTCTACAATCTCGACAATGACATCGGTGAGACGACCGATGTCGCCGCACAACATCCTGACGTGGTGAAGCGCCTTCAGGAGTTGATCACGAAGATGGCCGCCGACCTCGGCATGGAGAAAGCAAACAAGAAGAATAGCGCTCCGGGCGTGCGCCCTGCCGGCAACGTTGACAATCCGAAGCCGCTGCTCGAGAGCGAAGGATGACCGCGTGACGGACGCGATTTGACCCCGAGGGCAAAGCCAAGTCTTGCTCCGTCAATGGCGGGGAACTGAAACTCGGCGGCGTCCTCGCCCGCCTCGACCCGGCCGGCGGCATTCCCGACAACGGTGACGGCGCCGGCCGCCATGCGAACGAGACGCGAAAGAAAAGCAAGGACCGGTGACGGCAATCCCTCGTTCAGGATAGAACGAACTCTCATCGGGGCAAGTCCGGCAACGAAATGCGCGGTCCGCAAGCCGTGAGCTTTCCCTTTGGCGAGAAAGGACTTAGCTTTCCCGCATGACGACTGTCCGGCTGCGCGCGCTGCTTTATTTCCTGCTCTCGACGGGAGCTTTCGCCGGCGTGGCAACGTCCGCCGATTTCCACGTCAGTCCGGCCGGGAACGACGCCAATCCCGGCTCCCCCGCCTCGCCCTGGCGCACGATCCAGCACGCCGCCGAGACGGTGCCGGCCGGATCGACGGTGCTGATCCGCGAGGGCGTCTACTCTGAAAAAGTCGGGATCTACGTCTCGGGAAATGCCACCGACGGCCCTATCGTGTTCAAGGCCTACCCGGGCGAGCGACCGGTCATCGACGGCACCGGACTGCCCTTTGACCCCGACAATTCCAACTCGCTCATCTCGATTTACGACCAGAGTTACCTCCGCATCGAGGGGCTCACCCTGCGGAACCTGAAGACCGCGACCCGCGACCTCGTGCCTGTCGGCATCCTCGTCGAAAACGAGTCCAGCCACATCGAGATCGTCGACAATGTCATCCACGGCATCGAGACGCAATCGTCTATCAAAACCAAATCGGCGGCATCTTCATGGGCGGCTATGACACCCAGCGGGGCATGACGAGAGACTGTCTCGTCCTCAACAATACCCTCTTTGAAAACGACACCAATGAGGACGGCAACGGCGAGATCTACCTGCAGTTCGACGTCGCGGACTGCATCATCCGCAACAATCTGATGAAGACGAACGGCCAGGGACGCCTTTTTGGAAATCCCTACACGAAGAACAGCGGCAACGACGTCGACTACCAGCTCTTTTTTGCTCCGTCAGGCGCGCAGGAATGGCAGTGGCGGGACATTTACTACACCGCCCTCGCCGCCTACCGCGGTGCTTCGGGAAATGACGCGAACAGCCTGCTCTCCGCACCCGCCTTTTCGGATGCTGGCGCCCATGACTTCCGGCTCGCGAGCGACTCTCCCGCCCGCAATGCCGGAGACCCCGCCCGCGCCATCGCCCCGGGCGAGACCGACTTGCAGGGAACGGCCCGGCTCGGGGAATCACGAATTGACCAGGGGGCACTCGAGTATCGGGCCGGCCCGTCCGGCGCGACGCTGGCGGTGACGGGAAAAGGTCAGCCGGTCAGCGGCGGTGATGACACACCCGACGCCGCCGACGGCACCGAACTCGGCGAGGTGACCTGGCGCGAAGGCTCGCTCGTGGCCGAGTTCGTCGTCACCAACGGCGGGACGGAGATCTTTCGCCCTTCGCGATTCGCATTGGAATCCGCCGGCGGCGGCGCTTTCCGCTTCGCGCGACTCTTTGCGAGTCTCCCCGCTGGTGAGTCCCGGATCGTGCGCGTCGTCTTCGATCCGGCCGCGGCCGGTGCCTTCGAAGCGGATCTGGTGATCTACGGAGCCCGCGCCGGCGGGAACACGTTTCGCTTTTCCGTCCTCGGCACCGGCATCGATCCCGATCAGTCGCCCGATCAACAGGCGGGGCTGAGTCCCTCGAGCCTCCTCGGCAATGATCTCTACAACACCACCGCGCTCGGCCAGACCGCCGCCCTGACAATGCGTAAAAAAAGAGCGGTCTGCGCCTTTCTTACCGAGAACGACGGCGCCCTCGCCGACACGATCCGGGTAACGGGGACCCGAGGAAATCGTCTCCCCAAGGTCTCCTACTACCGGCTCCTCGCGGCCGGTCGGCTCCAGGTCACCGGGGCGATTTTTTCCGGGACCGAGCAGCTCTCCCTCGCTTCTGCCGCCGGGGGGAACTACGAGTGCCGACTCGCGAAGTCGCGGCGGGCGCTGAGAAAAAAAATCCGCTCTTTCATCTCCCTTACCGCACAATCGATCCATCTCCCGGGCTCTCGCGACCGGGCGGCAGTGCGGGTGACGGGCAGGTGAGGCCCTCGGGGGGCGCGAATCCGGCCCGACTAGCCCTTTCAGGTGACTCTTTCGAGCAGCCGCGAATGCGCTATCGCGCAAAAATCACATTCGACACCCGAGCCGTAATCGGCGTAAGATCGCGGCACGGTTCGGGGACCATCGTCCCCGCCATTTCTCACCTCTATCTATCACGGCAAAACACCATGGCTGAAACGGCAACTCAATCTCAGGCGGAACTCGGAACTTCGGATAAAGCGGTCATCGAGGAGCTGCGCGCCGCTTACGCCGCGATGCGCGAGCAACTCGAACTCGTCATCGTGGGGCAGGATGAAGTGATCGAGCAACTCCTCATCTCCATCTTCTGCCGCTCCCACGCGCTCCTCGTCGGGGTTCCCGGACTGGCCAAGACTCTCCTCATCTCGACCCTTTCCGAAGTCCTCGACCTCAGCTTCAAGCGCGTCCAGTTCACTCCCGACCTCATGCCCGCCGACATCACCGGCACCGAGGTGCTAGAGGAGGAAGTCGGCACCGGCAAGCGAGTCTTCAAATTCGTCAAGGGCCCCATCTTCGCGAACATGATCCTCGCCGACGAGATCAACCGCACCCCGCCCAAGACCCAGGCCGCCCTCCTCGAGGCGATGCAGGAGCACCACGTCACGATCGGCGACGAGACTTATCCCCTGCCCGAGCCCTTCTTCGTCCTCGCGACGCAGAACCCCATCGAGCAGGAGGGCACCTACCCGCTCCCCGAGGCGCAGCTCGACCGATTCATGTTCAACATCCGCGTGAACTACCCCAGCGCGTCGGAGGAGGAAGCGATCATCAAACGCGTCACCGGTACTTATAAAGCGAACATCCAGAAGCAGCTCGACGGCGAGGCCGTGCTGAAATTGCAGAAGGTCGTCCGTCGTGTCCCCGTGGCCGATCACGTCGTCACCTACGCCGCCCAGATCGCCCGCGCCTCGCGTCCCCGTGAGGCCGAGGCCCCCGACTTCGTCCGTGAAATGGTCGCCTGGGGAGCAGGACCCCGTGCCGGGATCTACCTCATCCTTGCCGCCAAGGCGCGCGCCATCCTTCAGGGCCGCTACCACACCACGACCGCCGATGTCCGCGCCGTCGCCCTCCCCGTGCTGCGTCACCGCGTCCTCACGACCTTCAACGCCGAGGCCGCCGGGATCACCAGCGACGACATCGTAAACCGCCTCGTCGAGCATTTCCAGCCGAGTGCCGATCTCGACGTCTGAGACTCGAAGCTTTTTAGCTGTTTAGCATTTTTGCTGTTTAGCAAAACACTTCGTATGTCGGAAGCCCTTCAGCCCCAGTTCAACGAACTCCTCCCGCCCGAGATCATCAACATGATCGGGCGGCTCGAGTTCCTTGCCCGCACCGCCAAGGTCGGCTCTATCAACGGACGTCACACCAGCCCGCACAAGGGATTCTCGGTCGAGTTTGCCGAGCACCGCCAGTATGTCACCGGCGACGACCTGCGCAATCTCGACTGGCGCGTCTTCGGGAAGAGCGACCGCTATTACATCAAGCAATACATCGAGGAGACGAACATGCGGGCGACTATCCTCGTCGATGCATCGGGCTCGATGGCCTACGCCGGGGAGAGTGCGTCGGGTCTCGGTGAGAAGACGCACCTTTCCAAATTCGAATACGGCCGCTACCTCGCCTCGGCCCTGACCTACCTCCTCATCCGCCAGCAGGATGCCGTCGGCCTCGTCACCTTCGACGAAGAGATCAAAACCTACCTTCGCCCCACCGCGAAGCCGAGCCAGGTCAGGACCGTGCTCGAGGCTCTCTCCCGCACCACTCCGGCTCACAACACCCGCTGTGCCGCGACCTTTCACGAGATCGCCGAGCGCATCCCCTCGCGCGGGCTCATCATCGTCATCAGCGACCTCTTCGACGACGCCGAGGCGATCAAAAACGCGCTCCATCACTTCCGGTATAAAAATCACGAACTCGTCGTCTTCCACCTCATGGCCGAGGAGGAGCTCACTTTTCCCTTCGACAAATTCGACGACTTCCGCTGCCTCGAGGTCGAAGGCCGTCGCCTCAACATCGACCCCGCCACGATCCGCGCCTCTTACCTCGACCGTGTTAAAAACCACCTTAAATCCATCGAACTCGCCTGCGGCCAGATGAAAGCCGACTACGTCCCCGTGAACACCAAAACTCCGGTAACGGAAGCGCTCTTCAGCTATTTCTCTCAGAGAAAATAGCGGAAGAGCGCTTCCGCTGTTTAGCTATTAGCTCTTTAGCCATTTAGCTTTTCCAGACAACGAAAAGAAGACCGACTCCACCCCCTATCCTGGCTAAACAGCTAAAAAGCTAAACCGCTAAACCGCTAAACAGCTTCCCCATGCTCTTCCTCAACACCATCCTGCTCCTCGGCGCTCTTGGCATCGCGATTCCCATCGTGATCCATTTGCTGAACCGCCGTTCGAGCAGGGTCGTGGACTGGGGGGCGATGGGCTTTCTCCTCGAATCACTCGCAATCCGGAACCGGCGCATCCAGCTCGAAGAAGCCCTCCTCATGGCGACGCGCTGCCTCCTCGTTGGCCTGCTCGCCCTCGCCCTCGCGCGACCGTTCATCCCGCCGGGTTCGACGATTCCCTGGCTCCTCGTCCTGCCACTCCTGCTCCTCGCCGTCGTCGGCATCGGGGTGGCCGTCGTCCTCCACGACGAGCCGAAATGGCGGCGCTGGATCGCGGGGATCTCGGTCGCACTGCTCCTCACCTGCGTCGCCCTGATCGTTTTTGAAAAATACCTCAACCTCTCCCGCTTCGCGCCGGGGGCCCGGCAGGACATCGCCCTCATCATCGACGGCTCGACCTCCATGGGCATCACCGTCGACGGGACGACTAATTTCGAACGCGCCATCGAAGAGGCGCGCACTCTCATCAAACGCGCCCCCCGCGGCCATGCCTTCAGCCTCATCCTCGGCGGCCCTTCGCCCGGCGGACGGGTCCTCGATCCGACCACCGACCGCGCCACTCTCGAAGCCGCCCTCGATGAAATGGTCCCGCTCGACGGGGCCATGACGACCTACCAGGCCTTCACCCTCGCCTCCCTCAGCCTCGCCCGCGGCGACAATCCCGCCAAACAGATCGTCATCCTGACAGACGAACAGAATGTCGGCTGGGAGATCGGCCAGAGCGGTCGCTGGAATTTCCTCCGCGACGCCTTCCGCAACCTGCCCTCCGAACCGCAGATCATGATTCGGAAGATGCCGCTCCCTGACTTCATCCGCAACCTCGCCGTCACCGACGTGCGCCTCTCCCGCGAGATCGTCGGGGTGGATCGGCCCGTCAATGTCACCGTGACCGTCGCCAATACCGGCAACGAAGCGGTCACTCCCGGAGCTCTCGTCCTCACCGTCGATGACGGACGCGACTACCGCGACACCTCCGTCGGCCAGCTCCGTCCCGGCGAGGAGCAGACCATCACCTTTACCCACCAGTTCGGCGAAGCCGGGGCCCATTCCCTCACCCTCACCCTCGAAATCGAGGATGATATCGAGAGTGACAACACCGGAGTCTCGGCGGTCAATGTCGCGAGCGAACTCCGGGTCCTCATCGTCGACGGGCGGCCCTCGGACCGGGCCTTTGACAGTGCCTCGGCCTTCGCCGCCGTCGCCCTCGCCCCCTCGGCACTCACCCTCGACCCGAACCTCGAGGCCAATGTCACGGGGGTCAGCGACGAGGCATCCGACGACTTCAACCGCGACTACGACCCGACCCGCGACCTCATCCGTTTCCTCGTCGATCCCCAGGTCATCCCGCTCCCTGACATTGCCACCCTTTCCGACTTTGCCGACTTCGACACAGTTATCCTCGCCGATGTCCCACGCCTCCCTGCCGCAGTCGCGACTTCACTGGCAAAATACGTCAGCGACGGCGGAGGTCTCCTCGTCGCGGCCGGGCAAAAGTCCCAGCCCGACTTTTTCAACGGGTGGAAGACCGCCGAAGAAGCGCCCCTCCTCCCCGCGACCCTCGGTGAGGTCACCTTCGCCGGGGCCGATCTGGCCTTTTCCCCCTCGGCTCAGACCCTCACCCATCCCGCCCTGCAAAAGATCGCCGATGCCAGCAAGAGCGACTTCGCCGGCACCGTCATCACGAACTTTCGCCCCCAGGTCATCCCTGACACTCTTGCAAAAGAGTCCTCCGTCGGGGCGCGGCTCAACAATGGCGAGATCCTCCTCTCCTCCCGCAAGGTCGGCAAAGGGCAGGTCCTCCTCCTCGGGATCCCGCTCGATCTTTCCTCGGGCAATCTTGTGACGCGACAGGCATTCCTCCCGCTCATCCACGAACTCGTTTATAACCTCGCCGATCCGGCCGCCTACCAGCTCAATCTCGAGCCGGGGTGGGAGGTCAACATCGGCCTCACCGGCAAACGCGGCCGCGCCATCGGCGAAGGGCTCATCGGACGCTACTACGCGAGCCACAATGCGACCGAGCCGGGCTTCACCCGTCAGGACGAAGCCATCAATTTCAACTGGCTCAACGGCATCCCCGCCCCCGGCATCCCGGCGGACAACTTCCGGGTCGAGTGGACCGGCAAGATCCAGCTCCCCGATCCGAAGAATCTGAACTTCAAAATCGAGGTCGACGATGCCTTCGAATTCTGGATCGACGGCAAGCAGGTCGGGCAGTTCAACAGCCCCGGCGGCGACCGTCGGCTCTCTGGAAAATTCGAAGCCAACCGCTGGTATGACTTCCGCGCCGTCTTTCGCGAAAATGGCGGCGAAGCCAAAGTCATCATGCGCTGGGAAGGCGACGGACTGCCGAATCAGGTCATCCCCTCGGCCCGTTTCCGCAGTTTCGCCGGTGGAGACCAACCCACCGGACGAGAGAGCGGCCTCACCACCTTCGCGGTGCGCGGACCGAACGACCGGCCCCGCAGCGCGCAGCTCAGCTCGACCGATGGGGGTTCGGTGCTGAAGCTTCAGGGCGACATTTCCTCGGGGCTCTACCATCTCACCGTGCCCGACGAGCAGGCCCCCTTCTTCGCCGCCTTCCTCCGCAAAGATAGCAAAGAGATCCCCTTCACCGTGAAATGCGACCCCGCCGAGAGCCGCCTCACCCGACTCACCGAGGCCGACTACGCCTTCCTCGGGAACTTCGTCACCCTTTCCCGCCCGCAGACCCTCGAGGAGCTCATCGGCTTCCTCAACGGCAATCAGTTCGGACAGGAGCTTTGGAAATACCTCGCTCTCGGAGCCTTCGTCTTTCTCCTCGTCGAGATCGTCCTCTCCCGCTGGATAGCGCAAAGCCGTCGCATGGGTGAAGAGATCAAGATCCAGTTCGAGTCCAAAGACGCCCCCACCAACTCCTTCCGCGAACAACTCGCCCGATTCGGAAAAGCGTAGTCTCAGCCGTTTAGCCATTGGCCTTTTTGCTTTTTAGCTCTTTTAAACCGTGAACCCAGAAGATTTCAGCCGCACCGACCTCATTGAGTCACTCAGCCCCGTCCTTGCGGTGGTCGGTTTCTTTTTCTTTGCTGCGCTCTGGTTTGCCAGCGTCCTCCTGCGCGGACGCGCTCCACGCTTTGCGGTGGCTCTCTCGGTCTTCGGTTTTCTCACTGCGACGGCGGCGCTGTGGTTCGGCTTCCAGGCGATGGGCGCAGTCTTCTCCCTCGCGACCTCGTGGTCCCTGCCGGTCATCGCAGCCATCGGTGCCCTCGCCGGCGAGGCCATCCTCTGGATCTACGCCTTTGAAAAAACCCTCGTTTCGAAGAAGCGCGGACGGGTTCTCCTCGCCCTGCGTCTCGGTGCCCTCGCGATCCTCATTCTCATCCTCGCGCAGCCGGTCCGGTCCTTCATCGAAGAGCGCGAGATCGCCCGCGAGGTCGCGATCCTCATCGATGACTCCGACTCGATGCGCCTCGCCGATCAGCGCCTCTCGCCCTCGCAGAAGCTCGACCGCGCCGCCCTCTTTGCCGTGCCGGGGCTCGAAAAACGTCCGCCCCTGCTCCGCATCGATCAGCAGGCAAACGATCTCGATGAGGCGTTCGCGACCGAGCTCAATGCCCTGCGCTCCGCTCCCAACGCGACCGCCGGCCTCGAGAGCCGCGCCGCTCAGTTGCCCGAGTTTTTCGAGACGATCGAGGCCGACCGCACCGCCCTCGTCACCACCCTGACAAACGCCCTCGCCGGTCCGCTCCCGGGCGAGGCGAAGGGGAAACTCGACGATTACCTGAAGCGCACCCGGGACGGTCTGGGTCGCGTCATCCCGCTCGCGAGCAAGGCGGCCACCGAGGGCAAAGCCGACGAACTCGTGAAACAGCTCGACGTCGCCCGTAGCGAAATGCGTGGTATCGTCGAGACCATAGGGACGACCGCAATGAAGGCGGACGAAGCCTTTTACGCTGGGCTCAACGAGGCGACCCGCAAGGCGATCGACACCGCGGCCGCGAGACCCCGCCGCGAGATCGCGCAGCAGATCCTGAAAACTCCCGTCGCCCTGTCCGAAGACACGAGCAAAGAGGGTCAGGTGACCGACTCAACCCTCCTCGGGCAGCTAAAGGAGCGTTACAATCTGCGCTACTATCGCTACGCCCGCGACGTCACCCAGATCACCGATCCGCTCGCGGACGAAGTCGAGGGAGAGTCCGTCGCGATCGGTGACAAGGCGGACAACGCCCAGACTGACCTCACCGGGGCGCTCGAGCACGTCCTTGAGAATACTTCGCCCGAGTCGCTCGCCGGCGTCCTCCTCCTCAGCGACGGTCGCAACAACAGCGCCGGTCTCCCCGAAGACAGTCTCCGCCAGCTCGCTGTGCGGAACACGCCACTCTCCGCCGTCCCCATCGGCAGCGACCTCGGACCCGTCGACATTTCTCTACTCTCCCTCAAGGCCCCCGAGTCCATCTACCTCGATGACCGCGTCGTCGTCACCGCCACCGCAAAGCTCGACGGCTTCCTCGGGCAAAAGGTCGATGCCGAGCTGCTCTCGGGCGACGAAGTCATCGACACCGTCACCATCGACGTGACCGACGTGAGCTTCCGCACCGAGGTGAATTTTGTCCACCTCCCCGAGGCCAAAGGCATCCAGGACTACAAAGTCCGGCTCAAGCCCGATCCACGCGAGATCTTTCAGGAAAACAATGAATGGGATTTCAAAGTGGCCGTGACCGATGACCGGACCAACGTGCTCCTCGTCGATGGATATCCCCGCTGGGAGTTCCGCTACCTGCGCAATCTTTTCTATGGTCGCGACAAGTCGGTTCACCTCCAGTATGTGCTGCTCGATCCCGACGAGATCTATCGCGGGCGCGAGCCCCCGGTCATCGCTGCGAGTGCCTCGCGTCCTTTCGGCGACGCCGAGGCGACCGCATTGCCGGTCACCTCGGCGGAGTGGCAGCGCTTCGATGTGATCATGTTAGGCGACATCCAGCCCGGTGCCCTCTCGGAGCGCGACTGGTCGGCGATCCGCGAGGCGGTGACCCTGCGCGGCGCCATGCTCGTCTGCGTCGCCGGTCCCCGCTATATGCCGCACGGCCACGGCAGTGAAATTTTGCAGGAGCTCCTCCCCGTCAGTTACACGCCCGGGACGGCGGCAAAATTTGACACCCCCGAGGCGGCCTTCAACATCCAGCTCACCGCCACCGGACGCGACCACCCCGTCACCTCACAATCGACGAGCCGTGCCCTCAACGAGGAACTCTGGTCCGGCTTCCAGCCGATGCGCTGGCGCTACAGCGGGGCGAAGCTGAAAGAGACCGCCGAAGTCCTCGCCTACGCGCAACCCGTCGGTGCGCCGGGGCTGGCCTCGGCCTTTTCCCCCGACGGGTCGCCCGGTTCGATCGAGGCGGCCATCGAGCAACTCGCCAATCAGAAAAACATCGAAGCGGACAACGCCGTCATTTCCACGATCCGCTCAGGGCTCGGCAAGGTCCTGATGCTGCATTTCGACCAGACCTGGCGTTTTCGCTACGGCGTCGGCGATACCTACCACCATCGCTTCTGGGGACAGGTCACCCGATGGGGCGCCGGACCGAATCTGCGCTCGGGCAATGAGCTCGTCCGCCTCGGGACGGATCGTCTCAGTTACACGCCCGACGATCCGATCGAGGTCACCGCCAAGGTCCTCGACAAAGATCGTCGCCCCGTCACCAACGCCGGCGTCGAGGTAGAGATCTGGAAAGACGGCGAACGGATCCGCAAACAGAAGCTCAGCTACCGGTCCGATTCCTCGGGACTCTACGAGACGAGCCTCACCGGACTGACCGATGAAGGAGAGTATCAGCTCAAGCTCACCGGCGACGAAGCCGATGACGCGATCGCCGCGATGCCCGACGGGCCGAAGGAGATCTCGACCGAGCTCCTCGTCGTGACGACCCGCAACCCCGTTGAGCTCGCCGAACTCACCGCCGACCGCGATTTCCTCAACCGCGCCACCTCCACCACCGGCGGCCGCCTCGCCGAACTCAATGACCTCGACTCCCTCCTCGGCAGCTTCGGCGCGCCGAAAGAAGTCCTCAAGGAAAGGCGCAATGTCACGTTATGGGATAAATGGCCTTTGCTGATTGCGTTTCTCGGATTGCTCACGACCGAGTGGATCCTGCGGAGGCGGAGCGGGCTGGTGTGAGGCGTTTCACACAAAATTCTCCACTTCTCCACTTCTCCACTTCTCCACTTCTCCACTTCTCCACTTCTCCACTTCTCCACTTCCCCACCGCCCACCGCCCACCGCCCACCGCCCACCGCTCCACCACCCGCCATGACCACCTTCGAAGCTGCCCTCGGACAACTCCCGAAACCCATCCTCGACAAGCTCCAGTCGATGATACGACGGGTGCGACGACTTCTCTTCATCCGGGGGCTCTTCGCGACGCTGGCGGTGGCGCTCGTCTGTCTGCTCGCGATCATGGCGATCGATGCGGCGGTGACGCTTTTCTCGACGACCGCCCGCTGGGTTCTCAGTCTCGCCGGGCTCGCCGCGACGCTCGTGGCGGCCTGGTGGTTCCTTGTTCGCCCGCTCTCGCGCAAGTTCACCCTCACCCACATGGCGCGCATCATCGAGGTGCGCCACCCCGAGTTGCAGGAGCGCATCTCGACCGCCGTCGAGTTGCTCGCGAGCGATGATCCGGAATCGATCCGCGGCTCGGCCGAGCTCATCAATGCTGTCGTCGACTCGGCCGTGATTGATGTAGCGGAGGTCGATCCGAAGACGGAGTTTAAGCCGACCCGCTCGAAAAAATTCATGCTCGCCTCGGCGATCTGTGGCGGCATCATCGGCCTGCTTTTCCTGATCTGGCCGACGCAATCGTGGACGCTCTTCGCCCGGGCTCTCGCGCCCTTCCTCGACCTCGGCAATGCCTACGCCGACACTCTCGTGATCGATCCCGGCAATGTCCGCGTCGCGAAAGGAGAACCGGTCACGATCCGGGTCTCGATCAAACACAAACGGCTTAATCGAGCCGAGATCCGGCGGCTCCTCCCCGACGGGACCGAGGCCGTCGAGCGCATGGCCCTGATCGCCGAAGACGCCGACGGCACCAAGCGCTTTTCCCTGACCTTCCCCTCCGTGGAAGAGGACTTCGACTACCGCGTCCGTGCCGGCGCTGCTCTCAGCCAGTACTACGACGTCGTCACGGTCGATCCCCCTGCCGTCTCCAACCTCACCGTCGCCTACGACTACCCTGACTACACCGGCCTGCCCGATGCCACATCCGATACTGAGACCGGCGAGATCCGCGCCGTCGCCCACACCCGCGTCGCCGTCACCGCGACTCTGAACAAAGCGGCCTGGACCTCGAAGATGATCCTGAACGAGAAGACCGAGGTCGCCGATCCCGTCGTCGAGGGAAATCAGGTGACCTGGAATCTCGAACTCAAATCCGGGATGCGCGGCAGCTGGCACCTCGAGATCGCGGACGAAGAAGGTTTTAGCAACGAGCCGACGGCCTACCCCATCGACGTGCTCCCTGACAAAGCCCCCACCGTGCAGATCACCCAACCGACCCAGCGCGACATCCGGCTGAAGCCGACCGAGCGCCTCCCCATCGACCTCTCCGTGATCGAAGACTTCGGCTTCAGCGACGTCACCCTGCTCGTGACGCCGGATGGGGCAGTCACTCCCATCGAAGTGGCCCAGGCGACACCGACGACAACCGCCCGCCCCGGGACCTACGCCGCCCGCGCCTTCCTCGACGTGCCCGCCCTGAAGCTCGCGCCCGAGCAGCAGCGCCTCGCCGTGCAGGTGCGCGTGCGGGACAATCGCCCGACCGACTACGACGGCCCCGGCGTCGGCTTGAGCGAAGTCATTTTTGTGACCCTCGACAAGAACGCGAAGTCCATCGCCGACCAGGCTATCGAAGCCCAGCGTCAGGAGGTTACTCAACAAATCAAAGAGGCGAAGCAGGAACTCGAACGCGCCCGCGACGACATGCGCCGTACCGAGCAGGAACTAAACCGCTCGGAAGAGATCAACGACCAGGCGAAGCAGAAGCTGAACGAGTTCACCGAGCACAACAAAGCGGCCCGTGAGAAACTCGAGCAAGTCGCCGCCACCCTCGATACCCCGCTTTTCCAGGAACAATCCCGACAGGCGGAAAAGCTCGCCAATGAGTCACTCGCCGAGGCTCAGGAAAAGGCCGACATGATACCCGTCACCGACGAGAAACAGGCCCGTGTCGCCGACGCCAAAGACGCCCGCGAAAAGGTCGAGGAATCGATCCGCGATCTCGACAAGCTTGCCCAGTCAATGCGTGAGGCGGAAAAGGACTACAATGCCATTTCCAAACTCAACGAGCTCGCCAACCGCCAGCAAGAGCTCGCGATGAAGGCCGAAGACTGGTCTGAAAGGGCCAAACAACAGGCCGAAGAAATGGCCCGCAACGCCGCCAACGACGAGGCGAAAAAGCAATTCGCCCAGCAGCAGCAGCGAGAGACCGAGCAATTTCGAAACGAGCAAAACCGTGTCGAGCAGCAGCTCGGAGAAATGCTCAAAGACAACGCCGCCGCCCTCTCCGAGGTGCTCAAGGAACAGCGCAGCCAGAGCGAGGCCCTCGCCGAAGAGGCAGAGGCCCTCGCGCAGCAACAGGAAGCGCTCCGGGAAGCGAACCAGTCCGCCACCGAGAAAAACGCTGACCAGCAGGCAGCTCTCCGCGAAGCGCTCCTTGCTCAGCTCGAAGCGATGCAGGCGCAGGTAGCCGGTGAGACCAAAGAAGCCCTCGCCAGCGGGGAAGAAAAGGCCGGGACCGAAAAGGCCAATGACGCCGCCGCCCGGGCGGACAACCAGCCCGAGCCCGCCGCTTCCCCCGCTGCAGCGGAAAAGGAAGCCGCCAAAGCCGCCACCGAATCCCTCACCAAAGCCGCCACCGAGACGAGCGAGGCCGCCGAGGGCCTCGCCGACCGGAATCTCGAAGAAGCGACGAAGGCCGCCCGGGAGGCAGGCAAATCCCTCGCCGAAGCCGCCGCGAATCAACCCGCTGCGGCGCCTGCCGAAGCGCCCTCCACCGCGGAGACACCTGCCGGTGAATCGGCTGAAAACGCGGCCGAAAAACCCTCCTCCACTCCCCCGGCCGGGATCCTCAGCGATCTCGCGATGCGTCAGGAAACTCTCGCCAAACAAATCGAGGCGGTCAACGAAGGCAAACTCCAGGAGGCCCTCGCGATGATGGAGTCGCAGCTGGACACAGACGCGAGCGCTCTCGCGGCGCAGGCCGAAGGCCTCGAGCAGTCCCTCCAGAACTTACAGCAGAATCAGGCGAAAACCCGTGCCGACGAGGCCGGGAAAGCCCTCGACCAGGGTGCCCGGAAAGCCGCCGAGTCTGCCAACCAGCTCAACCGCGCGCAGGAGCAGCAGGCGGCAGCCTCGCAGAAAGGCGAGGTCGCCGAGGGCCAGCTTTCGCCGCAGGCGAAGTCCGCGATGCAGCAGGGACAAAAAGACCAGCAGCAATCCGCCCAATCGCTCGCCCAGGCAGCCAAGGCGTTTGCCCAGTCGGCCGAGGCGATCGGCCAAACGATGGAGGGCCTCGAGCCATCCGATGCCGACGAGCGCCTCGCCAGTAAAGAAGAACTCGCCGAGGGCTTTGATGATGTCTCCAAATCCGGCAAGTCGCAGAATGCCGAGCAGGCCGCGAGCCAGTCGCAGGAGGCGGCAGATTCCCTCCAGCAGCTAGCCCAGTCCGCCATGCAGAAAATGGGCGGCTCTCCCGACGGCAAACCCGGCGATCCGAACGGCCAGCCGCAGCCCGACCAGAATCAGGAACTCGCCGGCGATCCCGAGTCAACCGATCTCAATGAGACCGGTAAAAAGACCGGCGACTCAGACGGCAGCGGGCTCCCGCCCGAGCTTCAGAATATGGGCATCAGCGCCGAAGACTGGGCCCGCTTCAAAGGCGCCCTCGTCGGCGGCAATGCCACCGCCATCGAGACCGATCTCCCCGCCGAATACCGCGAACTCGTCGGCCGCTACTTCCAGGTCATCGCCAAAGAAGCCGGCAAAAAATAGCCCGGCAGAAAATTGTAGCTGGCCTCTGTGAGGCCGGGTTCCGCACCCAATCCCTCCTCCCTTCCCCTCCCACCAGCCCGACAATGTAGCTGGCCTCTATGAGGCCGGGTTCCGCACCCAATACCACATTCCCTTCCCCACCCACCAGCCCGACAATGTAGCTGGCCTCTATGAGGCCGGGTTCCGCACCCAATCCCTCCTTCCTTCCCCACCCCCCATTCCCACCTCATCCGCCTCATCCACCTTCCCCCTGTCGGCTCGCTCATCCGCCTCCCCCGATGAAACCTTTTTCCGTCCTCACTCGCCTCTTCTGCTCTTTCCTCCTCCTCGCCCCAACCGCGCGCAGTCAGGAGCCCCTCTCGGCGGATGTCTTCCTGAAATACCAGCCCGCCATCGAGTCCGCCGTCGAGCGAGCCCTGCAATATCTCGCCGTGAACCAATCCGCCGACGGCACCTTCAGCGACTCCTACGGCCGCTCCGTCGGGGTCGTCTCGCTTGTCGGCATGGCGTATCTCTCGGCCGGCTACACCCCCGGCTTCGGCGAGTATGCGCCGAACCTCGATCGGTGCATCAACTACGTGCTCGACAGCCAGCGCAGCAACGGACTCCTCGACAAAGGTGACTCCGGACACGGGCTCATGTATGCCCACACCATTGCGACCCTTTTTCTTTCCGAGTGCAGCGGCATGGTCGACGTCGAGACGCAGGATCGCCTCAGCCCCGTCCTCGCGAAGGCCACCAAGCTCATCCTCGAAGCCCAGGCCGTGCCGAAAAATGAAAACCACGCGGGCGGCTGGCGTTATAAGCCCGACTCCCGTGACTCCGATCTCTCGTGCAGCGGTTGGGCGCTCATGGCCCTGCGTTCCGCCAAGCTGAACGGCGCCCCCATTCCTGACGAGGCCATCAAGAAGGCGGTCGCCTATGTCCTCAAAAACCACGATCTCGAGTCCGGCAGCTTCGGCTACACCGATCCGTGGGGACACTCCGAGACCCTCACCGGCTGCGGGCTGCTCTGCCTCGAACTGAGCGGCTACCACGGCACCGAGTCGACCCCGCGCTCCGGGGATTACATCCTCAAACACCGCCAGCACATTATCAACAACGCCCACGAGTACTACGCGAACTACTACAACGCCCAGGGCATGTTCCAGCTCGGAGGCCGTTTCTGGGCGCAGTATGCCGACTGGATGTACAGCGAATACATCCCCAAACAGCAGTCGAACGGCTCCTGGTCGAACGGTCGCAACGGAGGAACCTACGGCACCTCCATGATGGTCCTCTCCTTCACCGTTCCCTACCGTCAGCTCCCGATCTACCAGCGGGATGAAACGGTCGATGAACTGCCGTGAGGCGATCCAGCGCCCGACGCGGTGGCGACCTGGAGGTCACCACTACGGGAGTCTACGGGAATTTCTCGTAGAGGAACATGCCAATGTTCCCCCTTCTCCACGGAGGCTTCGGAGGCTTCGGAGGGCGGGCTATTGCGCGTCCGATGCGGCGGACAGTAGTGTTTATCCTCCCTCGTTCTTGTCTGCGCTGGAGTGAGGGCTTCAGCCCTTGGGTCGGAGCCCCGCCTGAGTTTCAATCCACGCCCCCGCATGGGGGGCGACTCCGCGCGTCACGTCGCAGTAATGGACCTGATGCGGTTTCAATCCACGCACCCGCATGGGGGGCGACGCTCTGCGATAGGCGATGTGCGTTGATGGAACTGGTTTCAATCCACGCCCCCGCATGGGGGGCGACGTGATCTTGATCCCCGTAGGTTTCACATACTTGGTTTCAATCCACGCCCCCGCATGGGGGCGACACGCGAGACACGTAAACCCTGCCCTTGTGCCGCCATGAGTTTGGCAACGTGCTGCGGACCTACACGCGCCTCGGAAGGATCGGCGCCGAGGACGGCATTGCCATGCTGAGGCAGGGACTGGCGATGGTGACGTTCTGCGCGGAATGCGACGACGACCTTGTGCTGGCCGAGGCCAACGCCAGCAACCTTACTTTCTACGACGCCGCCTACGCGGCACGGGCGAGAACACTCGGAGTGAAGCTTTACACCCGCGACGGAGACATTTTGAGAAATTGTCCCGAGATTGCCGTCCCGATTGCTCAGATCTAGAAACGCCGCCTCCGCCTCCGCTGACCCGGCCACAAACATCTCTGCCGCAAATTTCCCCGCCCACCAGGCGACTTTGTTGAGATGCCCGTGATCCGGCTCGAGATCACGACAGCGCCCACACTCTCTCCCCCGGCACTGCCCTTCCCCGTCCCCGAACGGCGTAAAAAGCGGCTCCCATTCCCCAACGGGACGGCCTTCGCGGCTGTGAGCACAAGCCATTTCGTGTCTTCCGCTGGATTTCATTGTCTTCACTTCCGCGTCAACGCGCTCCCGTTTTATCGGTCAAAGCGGTCAGGCACGACTCATTTCGCATCCAATCTACAGGAGGGGGTGGGACATCCACAGGCCTTGCGGTGGATAAAGTTGAGATTTTTTGCGTTTTAGATCTTTTGCGGTTTAGCCACGGAAGCATCGAGGTCAACCCCATTGCCTGAAACGTGCCCCGTCGCAGCGGTCACTGCCCCAGCACCTCGAGTTATTGGCACAACCCCCTAGAGTCACGACCTACCCGGCCATAGCCCTTCTTCGCCAGAGTCCACGATTCTTGCCACTTGCGGCAAATAATTGAAATGCGCGTCCGAGGTAACGACAGGGACGAGATGCTCGACCGCGAGAGCAGCAATCCAGATATCGTTCTCAGGAATCGGAGTGCCTGATTTTTTCAAAAAATGCTTCAGCGCGGCATAATTCCGACTGCTGGACTCCACGACATCGAGAACCCGCACGACGGGATCTGAAATAAATTGGACGAGTTTCCGCTCGTTCTCCTCTTCCCTGGCGGAATCTTTGAACCCGGCGCGAAGCTCTCCGAGGACGATGGCGGAGATCATGACGGTACCAGCTCTCGAGATGGCATTGTTCCATCGATTCTTTCGACGCCAATCCGAGTAGGCGTTCGTGTCGAGAAGAATACGGGAATGGGTCATTCCCAGTCAGCGGGGTGTATCAGGTTCAGCGCTTCGAGGTGGGCGTCCCAGCCCGGTCCAAAATCCGAGTCGCCCGAAAAACGTTCGAGTCCGTTGGTCGTCTTTTCAGGTCCCACTCCGAGCCCTTTTTCGAGCGCTTCAACGAAAACCGTGTTGACCGCGACGCCTCGCTCCCGAGCGAGTCGCTTCGCTTCGGCGACGCACAAATCCTGAACTCGACGCACGGTGATCTGCTTCATGTATTCAATGTATCAAAAATTTGCATTCACATCAATACTTTTCCCCGACGGGCCCGGCAACCCCGTGAAGCAGAAACCATCTCACTCCCCCTCACGCAAAAATCCAGGCCGCGAGGCCGAAATAGATCACGGAACCACTTAAGTCGACGAGCGTCGTGATCGCGGGTGAGGCGACGACGGCGGGATCGAGATTGACTTTTTTCGCGAGGAGTGGCAGGCCCGCGCCGATCAGGGTCGAGGTGAGGACCTGGGCCATGAGGGAGACCCCCACGACGAGGCCGACCTGGAACACCGAGACCGGCCCGGTGTCAAAGCCGGGCGGGAGCAGAAAGTTGATCTGGAGCGCCACACAGAGGCCGAGGAGACTGCCTAACATGACACCAATGCGTCCCTCTTTCCAGATGACACGCCAGAACTCGCGGGTGTCGAGTTCGCCGAGGGACATCGCGCGGATGACCATGGTGGCGGACTGGGCGCCGGTGTTGCCGCCGGCCGCGACGACCATGGGGAGATAGAGGGCGAGGATGTAGTAGGTCTTCAGGACAGACTCGAAGGCATGCAGGATGAAGCCCGAGGAGAGCGCGAGAAAAGCGAGGGCGAGGATCCAGCCGAAGCGGCGTTTAAAGTGGGCCACGGCCGAGGTCTGGAGGTAGGCGAGGTCACTCTGGCCGCCGATCCCGGAGATGCGCTCCATGTCCTCGGTCGATTCCTCTTCGAGGATCTCGAGGGCGTCGTCGTGGGTGATGACCCCGAGGAGCCGGCCCTCTTCATCGACGACGGGCAGGGCCATGAGGTCGTAGCGGGCGATCATGTGCGCGGCTTCCTCCTGGTCGGCCAGGGCCGGGACGGAGATCCGGTCCGAGTCCATGAGGTCCCGGATCGCGGTGCTGCGGGGATTGAAAGCGAGATCGCGCAGGCGCACCTTGCCGAGGATGCGGCGCTCTTCGTCGACGACATAGATGCGGCTGAGGAGCTCGGCCTGGTCCTGGATCCCCGCGAGTTCGTTGAGCGCTTCGCGGACGGTGATGTTCTCGCGGATGGTCGCCATCGCCTTCGTCATGCGTCCGCCGGCGGTCTCCTCGGGGTAGCGCATGAGGTCGGCGGAGACCTGCTGTTTGTCTTCACCGAGGAGCTCGATGTACTGCGGGCGGTCTTGCTCTTCGATCTCCTGGAGAAAATCGACGAGTTCGTCATCGGAGAGCGCTTCGAGGACCTCGCGCTGCTCGGTCGTCGTCATCGTCTCGAGTCGCTTTTCGACGTCGGTGGCGGGCAGGTAATCGACCCAGGCGGAGAGGGCTTCGGCCGGCAAATGGGCGAGGATCTGCTCGCGATCCGAGTCCTCGAGGCGCTCGAAGGCGACCTCGACGTCACCGGGGTGGGCGTCCCGCGCGATGGCGAGGATCCGCTCGGGCGAAAGACTCTGGAGCGCTTCCAGAATCGTTTCGACATCGATCAGTTGCTTGCCGGTGACTTCCCCCTCCCCCATGCGCGCCACCCTCGCCGTGCTCCCCGAAAACGCAAGCGGCCTTGGGTAGGGGGGCGCGGTCTCGAGAAGTATGGTGCCATTGCCTTGTCGTAGAGGAACATGCCAATGTTCCCGGGTCGGACCGGTGCTACGACAAACGGGCCGGGAGACCCGTTCTACTTTCCCGAAAATCGCGGTGGCGACGTGGACGTCACCACTACGAACTTCCAGGGATCCCCGCGAACCAGGGTGGGGCAGACATTCCTGTCTGCCCTTGCGCCAATGTTAGACCCACCCGCCTACTCCCCCTCGTCCCCCGTAATTTCCAAAAAGAGCTCCTCGAGCGACTGACCTGTCCCGCCGGCGACGCCGCTTCGGATTTCTTCGACGGTGCCGAGGGCGCAGAGTTTGCCGTTGTTGATGATCCCGACACGATCGGCGAGCTCGTGGGCCACGTTGAGGAGGTGGGTAGAGAGGAAGATCGTGACTCCGGCTTTGCTGCGGGCCTTGAGCTCTTCCTTCACGACGCGGACGTTCTTGGGATCGAGTCCGATCATGGGTTCGTCGACGATGATGACTTCGGGCTCGTGGAGCAGAGCCGAGGCAAAAGCGAGGCGCTGGCGGGTACCGTGGCTGAGATTCTCGATGCGCTGGCGTCCATAGGGAATCAGGGAAAACTGCTCCATCAGCTCGGGCGTGCGCTTTTTCGCAGCGGCATGATCGACCTGGAAAAGCTCGGCGATGAAGGCCATGAACTCGATCGGGGTGAGCTTGTCGTAAAACTCCGCCACATCGGGGATGTAACCGATGCGTTTTTTGGCCTCGAGCGGATCTTTCTGAATGTCGTAGCCGCAAATCTTCGCGGAGCCCGAGGTCGGTTCGATGAGCCCGGTAAGCAGCTTGATCGTCGTCGTTTTCCCCGCCGCGTTCGGCCCGAGGAAGGCGAAAAACTCGCCTCGTTCTATGGTAAGGTCGAGGCTGTCGAGGGCGAGGAGCTCGCCGTAGCGCATGGAAAGGTTGGCTATTTCAATCATTCAATCTTCGGGGGGACGTCGCGGCGGTAGGCATCAAGCGGGACAAAGATCTCCGAGATTGCCTCAAAGCCAAGGTCCGATTCTATCTTCAAAGGTTCGCCCACTTCGCTGAGGTAAACGCGTATCTCCTGATCGTGATCGGGATTACGCAGGGTGATGAAAAAAGAGCGCATGTCGCGTCCGCCAAAGTTGAAATTTCCCATCCTCGCGGTCGTCTCGAGCTTCATCGTCGACGGGTTGAGCGCCTCGAGACCGAGCCCGCCGAGGGCACCGAGGTTACTATCACCGCCCATCGCCCCGAGCATCGCGAGGGGAGATCCCGCCGCGCCTTCCCCGGGACCGGGTGTGGTGCTGTCGAAGCTGAGGATCTCGCGTCCGGCCATCGTGACCCGGATTTTCCCCGCCTTCGCCGATTCCGTATACTGGAGCTGAGCACTGAGCTCTTTCCCCGGGATGCGGACGGAAAAGTCGGTCTCCTGCAAGGCCATCGCCTCGGAGAACGCGACCGTCCCTTTCCAGAAGAGATCGACGAGATTCGACGAGCTGAGCGGATCGTAGGTCTCGATCGAGCCCGAGAGCGAGAGGATGCGCGCGAATTTGCCCGTCACGGGATCGTTGCCCGAGCCGCCCGAGACGGTGATCTGACCACGCCGGGTGCCGTTCTCGAAGAGGGTCATGTTGGCCGAGTCGTTCCACGAGAAAAAGACGCGATAGACCTCGAGCGGATCTACCTGCGCCATGCGCGACCCGGGCGGCGCCCAGACCACCGCAGAGAGCCACCCGACGCTACCCAGCCAGAAAAGAACGATGGCCGGGGGGATGAATCGGGAAAGCATGTGGCCGGAATCTATCACTGACCTACGGGGAGATTCAAGCGTGTTTGCTGTCAGTAAATCTCCCCGGCGATCTCCGCGACTGCGGGATTGAGCCAGCCGCGGTGCGCGGCGAAGTCCTCCCGTATCGCAGTCGAGGAGGCGGGATGCTCAAACTCGATGGCCGTATACCGCCAGCCGGGTCGATCGCGCACGACGGTGCCCGCGCGGGAAAAGACGATGAAATGGAGCAGATCCCGGAGGATTTCGGGCTCGGCCCAGCGCTCGATCCGGTCCCACTGATCGGTCCCGAGGATCCAGTGCCACTCGCACCGGGGACGCGAGGTGGAAAAATGTCGGGCGGTCCGCCACGAGTAGCTCGGGGCGGGACGATTGAGTTCAAAATCATCGATCCCGGCCCAATCCATCTCCGCCTCGGCGATCGCGGTCTCGAGCATCTCCCGCCGCTGCGGTCCGCTCGCGACGGTGCCGCTTTTAAAAGGCGAGACGGCACAGGGCACAAAAATGACCCCGTCGAGGGCGAGTCGCTCCCGGGCGGCGTCGGCCATCGCGAGATGACCGCGGTGCACGGGATCGAAAGAGCCGCCGAAGATCGCCAGTCGAGATCCGCCCGGCCCGGTCTGGGGTGTGTCCGCCATGGGACATCCTACGGGTGCTTTGAAAAATCGTGCAACTAGAATTCAATGGGACTGACAAAGCCGCAGCCGACGTTATGATGCGGCACTGCCCCATGAACCCCACTCGCCCCACCTGGTCCCCCGGCCCCACCACCGTTAAAAAGAAACGGCTCATCGCCCAGCCCCCCGGCTCACTCGTCCACCGCGGCGAGCGCCGCACCAAGTCGGCCCATATCCGGCTCATCCAATACAACCTCGCAAAGTCGTCCGAGACATCTTTCGAGAAGTTTCCCAAACAGGCGATCAGCAGCGAAGAGGATACGGTGACCTGGCTGCACTTCACCGGTCTCCATGACGTGGAGGAACTGGCCCGAATCGGGAAAGAGTTCGGCGTTTCATCGCTCATTCTGGAGGACATCCTCCATACCGGGAGTCGCTCCAAGATCGAGAATCACGAGTCAGAGATTTTTGTGGTGACGAAGCTGATCACGATAGACGAAAAGCAAAACGTGATCGACCTGCAGCATTTTTCCCTGCTCCTCCTCCACGGCAATGTCGTCCTGACCTTTGCAGAGAGCCCCACGGCGGCTTTTGACCCGGTCATCGAGCGGATCAAGACGAACGTGGGCGGACGCATCCGGCGATTCAAGGCGGACTACCTTTCCTGGGCCATCCTCGACATGGTGGTGGACAACTACCTCTTCGTGATGGACCAGCTCGACGAGGCGGTCATCGCGATGGACGAGCGGCTCCAGCTCGATCCCACGGAGGTCGAGGTGGGCGAACTCTACTCTCTGAAGCGCGATATCAATCAGTTCCACCGCATCGTGCGGCCCATTCGCGAGATTACCGGGTCTCTCATGCGGGACAACTCCAGCCTCACGACAGAGAACTCAGAGCCTTTTTTTGTCGATCTCCACGACCACGCCATCCAGGCGATCGAAAAGACCGACGACCTCCGCGAAAATAGCAGTTCCCTGCGCGAATTTTACCTCTCCGAGATGAGCAATCGCATGAACGAGGTCATGAAGGTGCTGACCTGCTTTTCAACGATCTTCCTGCCCCTGACCTTCATCGTCGGGATCTACGGGATGAATTTCGAAAACATGCCCGAGCTCTCGATGCGCTGGGGATACCCGGCCGTCTGGGTGCTCTTCTTCGTCTGCGCGGGCGGCATGTTCTGGCTCTTCCGCCGCATGAAATGGCTCTAAAAAAGCCAACCCGGCTCAGAAGCAGTGCGCCGCGCCTCTCGTCCACTGGCGGAAGGAGCGGAAGGTGCGCCCGACGATCGTCGCGGGACTGCCCTCGCGGGGACCGGCGATGAGAGTGGCCCCGACCGCCTCACTTGGAGCGCCTGACTTCACACTGATGCGGCTGGGACTTTCTCCGCCCTGGTAGCGCACGAGCGTCTCGCTCGCCCAGAGGGATTTTCCGAAACGGTAAATGGAGAGGTGGCCGACGCGCAGACAGATCTGGGTCACGCTGAGGACTTCACGGGAGTCATTGCGAATGAGGATGGGCGCCTGGACCGTGGCCCCGTCGAGACCGGGCAGAGGGACCGGACTGGGAGAATCCGCGAGGAGAAAGCACGGTTCCACCTTCTCCGCCTCACCGAATTTCACCTTCGGCAGTGCCTCGGTCGGGAACTCGGCGAGGATCTCCCCGCCGCGATCGCTCACCTGTACGAGCACGGTCACAGGGATGCGGACGAAGACCTTCGCGACGCCACCGGGAGCGACTTCGAAGACGGGATCCTGCCGGGCGAGGACAGGTAGATCGGGCAGACCGGGGAGCACCTGGACGTCATGCGATCCGGTGCAGACAGTCCAGTTCGTCCACTTCACCGGGGCATCGGCGGGGATGCCATCCTTGATTTCCTCGTCGCTGAGACGTTTCGAGGCGAGGCAGATCTCATCAGCCCCGCGGCTCAACTCGACGAGGAGATGGCCACACTGAAGCCGCGACCGATTGGCCGCCCCTATCGAGCGGCTTCCCCACTCAATCGCTTCATTTTGCATAAACATGTCTGGAATATTCCACGAGATCGTTTTGAAATAAACGGCGGCATTAAGTATCGCCTGTTTAAGCCATACACGAACGTGTCATGGTTCCGTCCGGTCCAGTCAGTTATGAAAACGATTCTCCTCATTCTCGCCGTCGTCGCGATAGTCGGTCTCCTCGCGGTCTTCGTGGGGGCCCGCATCCTCGGTCCGAAGCTGATCTCGGTCGCGGCCCCGTCGGGCGATCCCATCGGCGAGTACGACGTGCCCCGGCCCGAGACCTCACTGCTCGCGGTGAACATCGCCGTGCCCGTCACCCTGCTCGAAGAGATCGCCAACGCGGAAGTGCCGCCCCGTTTTGAAGGCGGTGAGGAAAAGAATTTTCACAAAACGATCAAGGGAGGCTCCTACGCCTGGGATGTGAAGCGGGGAGAGATCCGCTTTCAAAACACAGGCACGCAACTTGCTTTTTCCGTCCCCTTCGACGGAACGGCTCAGGTCAAAGGCAATCTCGATGCGAAAATCATCTCCCTCCCTCTCAACGGCAGTGTCGATGTCGGCGGCACCGCCGGGGGCACCCTCGTCCCGCAAGTGATGCCCGACTGGCAGATCAATCCCAATCTCACCCCCGCCCTCGATCTCAACAAAGCCGCGCTAAGTCTCGGCCAACTCGGCAAACTGGACATCAGCGAGATGCTCGGGAGCAGTCTCGGGAAATACCTCCAGCGCGAGACGAGGAAGATCACGCCTTCGTTTAAAAAGAGCCTCAACCTGCGCCGCGAAGTCACGAAGCTCTGGAACCAGGCCCATATCAGCAAGATGGTCTCGGACGATCCGCCGCTCTGGGTGCAGGTCACGCCGCAACGGCTCCTCGTCGCGCCGATCGACCTGAGTCAACCCGATCAGATCTCGCTCACCGTCGGGGTACAGTCCGCGACCTACCTCACGAACCGCGAACCGGTCGCAGCGACCCGGGCGCCCCTCCCCGACATGCTGCCTCTCGAAGGACCGACCGGGACCGATCTGAATCTCCCCGTCGTCATCTCCATGGCCGAGCTCAACGAAGTGCTCAAGACCGAGTCCATCGAGATCGATACCGGCATCGGGACGAAGGTCGAGATCTCGGGTCTCGAGGCCGAAGTAGGGCAGAACGGGCTCCTCAATCTGAAGCTCAATCTGGAAGCCGACAAGTCACGTCTCGGACGCGGCGTCGCCGGCTCGATCTGGGTGAAGGGCAAGCCCGTCATCAACTACGTCGATCAGACTCTCGGCTTCACCGAGGTGGAGCTGACCGTGGAGACGCGGGACAAACTCACCGGGGCAGCGGCGTGGCTCATCGAGGGGCTCCTCGTCAAAGGCATCGAAGCCCAGCTGCGGGTCGATCTCAACGACTACAAAGCCGAGCTCGATGAGGAAGTGCAGAAGGCCATCGCCAAAGCCAACCTGCCCGAGGGGCTCGACGTCTCCCTGAAAAATCTCGAGGTCAAGCTCACTGACATTTACACCGTGACCCGTCACTCCGCCGACGGCGCGCCCGATCCCGGTATCGTCCTCGTCGTCCGCGCGACCGGCGACGTAGGCACCCGCATCAATCAACTCGTCCTCAAGGCAAATAAGGAACCATGATCCGCTCGCTCCTGCCCGCCCTCGTTGTTCTGTCAGCGCCCTCGTTGTGTCTCTGTCAGGACTTGGAAACTCTGCCCGACACCGCTCCGCTCGACTGGACCGACGAGGATTTTTCCGTGCGCATCATGGACGGGGCCCATGCCTTCGTCGACGCCGAAATCGCGACGGCGGCCGCCCGCACCGTGAGCCAGCCCCTCGAGGCGGAAGCCCGGGCCGCCTTTGTCACCGCCTCCCGCCTCGCCCTGCGGGAAAAGCTCGGGGTCGTCGATGAGCGCACCGCTCCAGCCCTGGAGTTCATCTCCCTCAACCCTGTTGACTTCGAGGGTGAACCCTCTTCAATGAGAGTCGCGGAGGGTCCCGGCTTTCGAGTCCATGCGGTGCGCTGGCCTGTCCTGCCCGGCTTTTTCGCCGAGGGACTTTACATTAATCCCGTCGCCGAAGAACCCGGCGCGCCCGCTCCCCCGCTCATGGTCCTGATGCCCGACGCGGACGAGACGCCCGAGGACATCCTCGGCATGACCCCGCGCCTGCCTTCACATCAACAGATCGGGCTGCGCTTTGCGATGGCGGGCTTCCGTCTCCTCATCCCAGCGCCGGTGAACCGCGAACGCTACGGCGGTCCCGACGGCAAAGACGAGCGCCTCCTCAGAACCGACCAGACCCATCGCGAATGGATCTATCGGCAGGCCTTTCAAATGGGTCGTCATCCGCTCGGCTACGACGTCCAGACGATGCTCGCCGCGGTCGACTGGTTCGCCCTGCAGTTCCCCGGCAGCGAAGTGACCGCGGCCGGCTACGGCGAGGGCGGACGGGCCGCGATGTATGCGGCGGCGGTGGACGATCGCTTCCGCCATGCCTTCATCAGTGGCGCCTTTGCCTCGCGAGCGGCCGCCTGGGAGGAGCCCATCTACCGCAACCTCTTCGACCTCATTTCGGATCACGGCGATGCCGAAGTCGGGGCGCTCCTCTTTCCCCGCCCGCTCCTCCTCGAGCACACCACTTTTCCCGAAGTGAAGGAGCAAAAGGGCGCCCTCACCACTCCGACCTACGCGAGTGTCGAGGGCGAGTTCCAACGCATCGCAAAGGTCCTCAATGCGCTCTCCGCTCCCGCCGGATTTTTCCTCACCGAAGCGGCGAACGGTGCCCGCGGGGACTACCCGTCCGTCGCGGGATTCCTCCAGGCGATCGGCCGCGAACCCGACATCAGCCGCACCCCGCCGCTCGCCCTCCTCATCGATGAACGGATCGGCTTCGACCCGGCCGCACGCGAGGCGAGGGTCTTCGCCGGGATGCAGGAGCACGTCCAAAGCCTCCTCGACGGTTCGGATAAGGCGCGGAACGAGTTCTATTTTTACTGCGCCGAACCGGGCCTGCGCCGGGGCTCGTGGTCGACGGAGAAAACGCACGACCGGCTCAGCCCGCTGAACTTCATGACCCGCAGCGAGGAATGGCGGGAGCGGTTCGAAACGGAAATCATCGGCCGCTTTGACGAAGACCTGCTGCCGCTCCGCCCGCGCACCCGCAAGGTCCGCGAGACCGACGCCTGGACCGCGTGGGACGTCGTCCTCGATGTCTACCCCGGCTTCGAGGCCTGGGGCACGCTCGTGCTACCGAAGAACATCCCCGCCGGGGAAAAACGCCCCGTCGTCGTCTGCCAGCACGGACGCGACGGCGTGCCCCTCGACACCATCGACGGGGGAAAAACGGCCTACAGCGACTACGCCGCCCGTCTCGCGGAGCGCGGCTTCATCACCTTCGCCCCCCACAATCTCTACCGCGGCGAGGACCGCTACCGCTGGCTCGACCGCAAGGCGAACCTCATCGGCGGGACGCTTTTCACCTTCATCACCGCTTCGCATCGCCAGACCCTGACATGGCTAAAAACGCTTCCCGAAGTGGACGGCAAACGCATCGCCTTTTACGGGCTCAGCTATGGCGGCGAAACGGCGATGCGAGTCCCCGCCGTAATCCCCGACTACTGCCTCTCGATCTGCTCGGGCGACTTCAACCAGTGGACCCGCAAGGTCGCCGACCCCGACTTCCCGGGAGGGTTCATGAAAAGCATCGAGTGGGAGATGCCCTACTGGAACATGGGCGCGAGGTTCGACTGCGCCGAAATGGCCGGCCTGATTTTTCCCCGTCCCTTCTTCGTCGAGCGCGGGCAGCACGATCTCGTCTCGACCGACGAATGGGTCGCCCATGAGTATGCGAAGGTGCGCTACCTCTACGCGCGCTTCGGGATGGAGGACAAAACGGGGATCGAATTCTTCCACGGCGGGCATTCCATCAATGGGGAAGCGAGCTTCGAGTTCCTCCACAACCATCTCGGCTGGCCGATGAAGGAGTGAGGGGGGCGGGTTGACAGGAATGGATCGTTCAACGAAGTTTTACGTATGATCAAGACCATTTCGAAAATCGGGAACTCGCACGGACTCATCTTCGACTCGGCCCTGCTGCAGCTCGCCCGGCTCAAGCCCGGGGACACCGTGAATGTCGAGGTACACTCGAGCGGGACGATTACGCTGACGCCGACAGAACATCACCCGATCGCCGAAGACGAGGCCGCCGCCGCCGCACGCCGACTCATTTCGAAGAACGACGAACTCTTCCGACGCCTCTCATGAGCGACGCGCTGCGACATCCCACCGTGGAGGCAGTTCTTGCGATCCATCGGGAAGTGCTCGCCGCGCACGGCGGCGGCGACGGACTCCGTTCGAGGGAGCTTCTGGAGTCCGCAGTGGCTGCACCCAACGCGACGATGATGGGTGTCCCGGTGATGTCCGATCCTTTCGAATTTGCGGCCGCCTACCTTTTCTACCTCTGCTCGAATCATCCCTTCGTGGACGGGAACAAGCGGGTCGCTCTCGCGACATGTCTCGTCTTTCTATCCGAGAACGGTTTACTGCCGAACGAAATGCTAGACACGGACGAGTGGGAGTCACTCACGATGGCGGTGGCGGCCGGGTCGATCACACGCAACGAGGCGACCGCGTGGCTGCGCAAGCTGATCCTCGAGACGTGAGCAGCGCCGCCTCGTCGTAGCGCTCGGCGAGAAGGAAGAACAAGCCCCCGCCTCGATTAGCCGTTCTCTCCTCAGCCAGGCGGGGCGGTGGTTCCTCATTGAGGTGTCAGCCGAAGAGATCCCGTGGGGCACGGTCTACTGGCGGAATGCGGTCGATCAAGAGCACATTGATTTCAATCTTTAAAAGTTGCACGACTCCTTTTTCCCCCTCCAAATATTCCATCCGCGACATCGCTTTGCAGGAGTCGAGGGGTCAGGCACGATCCGTGGCGATCCGTGGCGATCCGTGGCGATTAGGGGCGCAAAGGGTCAGCGAAAGGGTCAGCGAAAGGGTCAGCGAAAGGGTCAGCGAGGGGGGATCTCATCGTCAGCCCCTCCCACACTCTACACCAAATCCCCCACACCAATCCCCAGCGCATCGACGGTTCTCCGAACGTGGCCAGTATTAAATTTCCTCTCTCCCCGGAGAAGCCGCGACGCGGTGGAACGGTCGATGCCGATGAGCTTTCCCCACTCGGTGGCGGTCATGCCGATGTTTTCGAGGTGGGCGGCGAGGAACTGATGCGGCGGCAATGCGGGCAAATCCTCGTAGCGGGAAGACTCGTAGGCCTCGGAAAGCTCGGCGAGGGTCTCGAGATAATCGGCTTGGTCGGTGTTGAGTGGGTGCCCGGCCATGAGGTCGATGATTCCGGAGACGGTTTCGAGTTCGATCTCATCATGCAGCGTGCGGGGCAGGTGCATGCGGCAGAGAGCTTCGTAGCTTCTCGGCAGCTTGGCAAAGCTGGGCAGGTTGGGGTCAGCTGCTTTCATCGGATTCAAAGGTCGTCTTTCCAGCGATCCTTGCCGTATTCGGCGTGGGTGAGGAGTTTCAGGATAAAGAGGCAGCGAGTGTTGTAATGAATCGCGGCGATGAGGGGGTTTGGTTGCCTGCGATATTGAAAATCGTGACGGTCTTGGAACTGCGAACCGAGGCGAGATCGGCGTTGCGAAAGATTTTGCGAACATCGACGATCGATTGCCACTTCGCGGCAGTCGTGACGGTGATCCATGCGGAAAGGTTGGCGGCGGCGTTGGGGTGTTGCTTGGCGTAATCGAGAATGCGGCGCTTGGTGATGATCCTCATTCAGCAGTGTTGTCAAATTAGCAACAAAGTGGGAAGAATGTCAAGAAAGCATCTGAGCGAAACTTACCGATAATGTTAGACTGACAGGCATGGCTCCCCCGGTTTATCACACGAAGACACAAAGGCGCTAAGATTCTAAGGCGTCCCCTTTCGCGAATTTCCTGTGGCACAGCGATCTCGGTAGCGGTTCCCCGGGGGCAACTGGAAGTTATTGACAGCAGATCTCCTCTTGCCTCGGCACGTTTTGCCTACACCGTCCCGAATTATCCAGCACACTCCCCGCTCAAATGGCGGCATCACGGGCTGGTTTCTTCCCCCATTCTCCTTCACTCTCTATCAGAACCTGAACGCCTAAATCCCTTCCCTCCCATGACCGACGACGACAAAGCCCGGCGAGCCTACTGGGCCGAACAGATGGAACAGGGCTACGGAATGGTGCAGCAGCTCCTCGCCTTTCCCGTGGAGGAATGCGGCGAGCGTTTTGCCTCCCTGCCCGACCTGGCTGCGGAGGCGGGTATCGAGATGCTTTTCTCAACGAGCAAGATCGCAGGCAACCTTGATCGCATCTACTTCATGCGCGAGAGCCTCGCCCGCGAGGTCGTCGGAATCGGACGCGAGATGAACGAGCGCGGTTGGGTTTTGAAAATCGAGGAAGGCTTCCGCACCCTCGAGATGCAGGGGCAACTCGTGCGCAAACCCGAAGTCTTCGACGCCATCCTTCAGAAGTGCATCTGGGAAAACGGAGGCGAGATTCCCCCGGTGGAGTTCGTGGCCCGGCGCGCCATCGTGATGGTGGCGAACATCCCCAAGATCGGCTCGCACATGTCGGGCTCGGCGATCGACATCTCGGTCTTTCAACGGGACGGCAGAGGAGAGGTCTGGCGCGGAAACGCCTACCTCGAGATGAGCGAACGCACCCCGATGCGCTCGCCCTACATCTCGGCGGAGGATCTCGAGAATCGTCTCGCGATCACCGTGATGATGGAGGCGCACGGGTTCATGCATTTTCCCTTCGAGTTCTGGCATTACAACAAAGGCGACGCCGGCGGCCACCTCCTCACCGGAAATCCCGCCCCCTGTCGCTACGGTCCGGTGAACTGGGATCCAGTGACGAACGAAGTCACCCCCGTCGCCGATCCCATGACACCGCTGAATCCCCTCCCCGTTATGGAGCGCGAGATCGCCGCCGCGATGGAGCGGGCCTCGCGACACGGCGGGCAGGCAGCCCGTTGACATTCCCTTTCCCCCCAATTTATGAAACGCCTCCTCCTCACTCTCCTCGCGCCCGCCGCGATGCTGAGCGCCCAGTCGACGACGCCGCCGCCGAAGGCCCCTGTCGTTCCCGACGAGATCCCGCCGAAGATCCAGACCCTGCAGCCCGGCGTCACCCTCACGATGCTCGCCGAGCATCCCGATCTCGTGACTCCCACGGGCATCGATGTCGCGGACGACGGCGCCATTTACCTGATCGCCTGCCACACCCACTTCCGGCCCGAGGGATACGCCGGACCCGAGCACGACGAGATCCTCGTCTTCGACAAGGACGGGAAAAATCGTCGCCTCTTTTACAACAAGACCGTTGCCACGATGCATCTCATCCTCGGCCCCGACGGATGGGTCTACCTCTCCGAGCGTGGACGGCTCCTGAGAATCAAAGACAGCGACGGAGACGGCACCGCCGACCTCGAGGAAAACATCGCGACGCTCGACACCGTCTCCGACTACCCGCACAACGGGCTCAGCGGGATGGCATGGCATCCGGACGGCGGGCTCGTCTTTTCCCTCGGGGAAAACTTCGGCAAAGACTGGACCCTCACCGCCCGTGACGGATCAAAAGTGAGCGGCCGCGGCGAGGGCGGCGTTTTCCGCAGCACCGCAGAGGGAAATGAGATGAGACGCATCGCCCGCGGCTTCTGGAATCCCTTCGGGCTCGTGGTCCGAGCCGACGGAGAAATCTTCGCGGCGGAGAACGATCCCGGGAGCCGCCCTCCGTGCCGTCTCCTCAATGTCGTCGAAGGCGCCGACTACGGCTTCCAGTGGGTCTACGGCAGCGCGCCGGTGCACCCTTTCGTCGCGTGGAACGGCGAGCTGCGCGGCACCCTCGGTATGGTGCATCCGTCAGGCGAGGGGCCCTGCGCCATCGTCGAACTCGGTGGAGGGGTCCTCATTCCCTCGTGGAGCGATCACCGCATCGACTATTTCCCCCTCACGCGCAAGGGCGCCGGCTTCACCTCGGAGCGTATCGGTCTCGTTCAGGGCAGCGACTTTTTCCGCCCGACCGGCATGGCGCAGGGACCGGATGGCGCCTTCTATTTCGTCGACTGGGTCTTCAGCTCGTACCCCATCCACGGGCGGGGTCGACTTTGGAAAATGGAGATCGACCGCACCGCAGCGACCTGGGTGAAAGAAAAGGCCGATCCCATGACCGATGCGGCCCGCCATGCGAAGGTGTTGCGCGGTGGAAAAACGACGGTCCCTGAGACGGAGCTTTTCGCCCTCGCCCGGTCGCACGATCCCTATCTCTCCGACGCCGCGCTCACCGCCCTCGCCCGGCAGAGTGCGTCGTGGACGCCCGCGTCGCTCAAGGCGCTCCCGCTGGAGAATCGCCTCTGGGCCCTCGTCGCCCTGAGGCGGGTCGATCTGAATGAAGAGAAATGGGTGCGTGCCCTCTTCGACGATCCCGATCCGGAGATTCGATTTGAATGCCTCCGCTGGATCGCCGACGCGGTCCTCACCGGATTCAGCGGCGAAGTGGAAACGCTCCTCTCCGATGCCTCGCTCGACTACCGCCTTTTCGAAGCAACCCTCGCGACGTGGAATACCCTGCGAGGCGAACCCGGCGCGGGCGTCACCAATCCCGAGGTGCTCGTCGAGCGCATCACCGATCCGAAGACTCCGGCGCGACTGAAAGGCTATGCCCTGCGCCTCGCTCCGGCCACTCATGCGAAGCTGACGCTGCCCCTGATGCGCGAGTTGCTCGCGGCGGGCGATGCCATGCTCTCCCTCGAAGTGGTGCGCACCCTCTCGGCGCAGCAGACCGACGAGGCCCGCGCTATCCTCGCCGAAGTGGCGGCCGACAGCGCCCGCGAGAGCGGACTCCGCGCCGAGGCAGTCACCGGCCTGGCGACCTCAACCTTGCCGGAGGATCAGACGCTGCTCATCGCCCTCGCGTCGGAGAAAGAAACCTCGATCCGCGACGAAGCGCTCCGTGCCCTGCGGATCAGCTCGCCCGATGAACCCGCCCGTGAAAGATTGCGCGGCGTCGCGACAGCTTTCCCCGACTCCGCGCCCCTCGTCGATGCCATCCTTGATCCCGCCTCCCTCAATGCGGACCGGCCCGGCTTTGAGGACACCGACGCCTGGATGAAACTGCTCGCAGCCGTCCCCGGAGCGCCCGATCTCGAAGCGGGACGTCGGGTCTTTTTCCATTCCCGAATGGCGCTCTGCTCCTCGTGCCATCGTCACGACGGACGCGGCGTCGTCCTCGGTCCCGACCTGAGTCTGATCGGCAACCAGGGCGACGAGGCGGCCCTGCTGCGCTCCATCCTCGAGCCGCACCGCGAGGTCGCCCCGCAGTTCTACCCCAGTCAGGTGAAGCTCGTCGACGGCACCGAGTTCGTCGGCATTCTCCTGCGATCGTCGAACACGGAAGTATTCCGCGATCTCACGGGTAAAGAACGCTCTTTTCCCAAACCGGATATCCTCGAGCGCACCGAGCTGCGCACCTCGCTGATGCCACCCGGACTCGTCTCGACGATGACCGACCGTGAGCTGCGCGACCTCCTCGCTTTCCTCAGCTCGACAAAAGGATCCTGACGGAATCTTATTTCCACTTTCCCCACCCGCATGATCTCCCGCCTTTTTCTCGCCGCTATCCTTCTCACCGGACCCCTCACCGCCTCGGAAAACTGGCCCGGCTGGCGGGGACCACGCGGCGATGGAACGGTGCTCGACGCCCCGAATCTCCCCGTCAAATTCTCGGTCGCCGAGGACACCGTCTGGAAAACCGGGATCCCCGGAATAGGCCACGCCTCGCCCGTGATCTGGGGGGATCGCATTTTTCTCGTCAGCGCCGATGCCACCACCCTCGCCCGTTCCCTGCTCTGTCTTGACCGAATCACCGGAAAAATTCTCTGGAGCAAGGTCGTCCTCGAGGCGCCGCTGGAGGAGATCCACCGGCTCAACAGCCACGCCTCGAGCACGCCGGTGACCGATGGAGAGCGCGTCTACGTGAGCTTCCTCGATCAGTCCGGGATGTTCGTCGCGGCCTATGACTTTGGAGGAAAAGAACTCTGGCGGGCCAAACCCGGAACCTTCTCGAGCAAACACGGCTACTGCTCGTGCCCCATCCTCTGGAATGGCAAAGTCATCATCAACGGCGATCACGACGGTGACGCCTATCTCGTCGCCCTCGATCAGAAAACGGGGACGCAGATCTGGAAGACCGACCGACCTAACAAAACGCGAAGCTACTGCACCCCCATCATCCGCGAGATCGACGGCCGCGTCCAGATGCTGCTCTCGGGCAGCCTCTCGGTGACGAGTTACCACCCCGACACCGGCGAGCAGCTCTGGATCATCGACGGCCCGACCGAGCAGTTCGTCGCCTCGCTCGTCTATCACGAGAAGTTGAAGCTCCTCTTCCTCACCTGCGGTTTCCCGCAGAAGCACATCCTCGCGATCCGGCCCGACGGGAGCGGCAATGTCACGAAGACCCACATCGCCTGGCGCGACACCGTCGGTGCGGCCTACGTGCCCAGCCCCATCGTGATCGGAGACTATTTCATCGTCGTCGCGGACAACGGCGTGGCGAGCTGCTTCATCGCCGCAACCGGAGAAAAACTCTGGCGCGAGCGTCTCCCCGGCGGCCACAGTGCCTCCATCCTGACCGCAAACGGTCTCGCCTACTTTATCTCCGACGAAGGCATCGTCTCCGTAGTGAAACCGGGACCGACCTTCGAGGTCATCGCGCAAAGTGAAATGGGCGAAAAGGTCTCGGCCTCACCGGCGGTCTACGACAACCAGCTTTTCATCCGGGGCGAAAAACATCTCTTCTGTCTTGCGAAGAAGGATGCGGAGCCGAAAGTCGCGGCACGCTGAATCCCGTTGTTTTTGACCCGCCCCTCCATGCTCCCGAAAGACGCCCGCCCCATTGCCTTCGTCCACCTCATGAAAACGGGTGGCCAGACGATGCGGGCGATCCTGCGGAAGAACTTCGGGGCCGGGCACTGCGACATGCTCCTCTTCGAAGAGACGAGGGAGCGCGACTGGCGCTGGATCCGGCTCTGCTACCCGGGACTTTCCAGCATCTCGGGTCACGGCATGGTCACGGGTATCAAGGGGTTTGAAAAGCGCTTCCCCCACGCCCGCTACTTCACGATCCTGCGCGACCCGATCGACCGCGCGATCTCGCACTACCAGTTTCTCCTCAACGGCGGGCACCGCGTCCCCGCGTTCCCCGACTGGCTCCACGAGAATGCGAACTACATGACCCGCAAACTCGCCGGAGAAGTCAACGCGGCAAAGGCCATCGAGACCCTCGAGGAAAAGATCGGCTTTGTCGGCTTCGTCGAGACCTACGATGAATCGCTCGTGATGTGGAAACGCTGGGTCGGCGCTCCCTCGCTCGACATCACCTACCAGTCAGTGAATCGCGCAAAGTCCGACCATGTCCGCAAAGAAATCCTCACCGGCGACACTTCGCGGGAAAGGATCGCCGCCTTTCACGAAGGGGACATGCAGGTCTGGAACCACGCTATTACCACGATCAAAGAGCGCCAGCGGTCGGAATACGGGCCGGCCCTCGGGGCTGATCTCGAGGCATTCCGACTTGATTGCACCACCGCAACCAATCAGAATCGCGGCAGCACCGCCGCCAAGCTGAAACGCAACCTGCTCTACCGGCGCGGCGTCCGCAAGGCAAACGACAATCCCTACAAATAACCCCGGCCCCCCTATGCTCAAAGGCATCTCCCCTCTCCTCTCGCCCGATCTCCTCGCCACCCTCGCCCGGATGGGACACGGAGACGAAATCGTCCTCGCCGACGCCCATTTCCCCGGCGAGTCGGTCAATCCGGTCTGTCTCCGCGCCGACGGTCTCCGCATCGCCGATCTCCTCGATGCGATCCTGCCTCTCTTCGAACTCGATGCCTACGTCGAGTCGCCGCTGCAGATGATGGCACCGGTCGAGGGTGACACGCTCGATCCCGCAGTCGAGGCGGCCTACCTCATCCCGATCAGGAAACACTCGCCTGACACTACCCCCATCGGCCGTCTCGAACGTTTCGCTTTCTACGACCGGGCCGAAGGCGCCTTTGCCGTGGTCATGACCGGTGAGACGGCAAAATACGGCAACATCATTCTCACCAAAGGCGTCACGCCCTGCTGACCTGCGATGAACTCCGACGCCGCATCGCCCCCCCTCGTCTGGCCGCGCATCGTCTTCGGCACGACGCCGCTCGGGAACATTTATCAGGTCGTCGAGGAGAGCGTGAAACACGAACTCGTCGCGAACTGGTTCCGCTACGCCGGTTCTCCGGTCTTCATCGACTCCGCCGGAAAATACGGAGCCGGACTCGCCCTCGAGAGCCTCGCGAAAAATCTCTCCGCCCTCGGCGTTGCGCCGTCTGATGTCGTCATCAGCAACAAACTCGGGTGGAAACGCTCCCCGCTCCTCACTCCCGAACCGACCTTCGAACCGGGCGCCTGGTTCGGGCTCGAGCACGACGCGGTGCAGTGTATCAGTTACGAGGGTATCCTCGAATGCCATGCCGAGGGCAATGCGCTCCTCGCGCCCTACGAGACGCAACTGCTCTCCGTGCACGATCCCGACGAGTACCTCACCGCTGCCGTTTCGGAGGCGGATCGGGAGAGCCGCTATCGGGAGATCCTCGATGCCTACCGGGCTCTCTTCGAGCTAAAGGCAGCCGACAAGGCTGCGGGGAAAACAAGCGGCGTCGGCGTCGGCTCCAAGGACTGGACCGTGATCCGGCGGCTCTTTGATGACGGGGTCGCGCTCGACTGGGTCATGTTCGCGAACTCCTACACGATCATGCGGCATCCGGCGGCGCTGCGGCGGTTCATGGACGAGCTGCACCTTGCCGGAGTCGCGATCGTGAACTCGGCCGTCTTTCACGGCGGATTTCTCACCGGCGGCGAGTTTTTTGATTATCGAAAAGTGACCCGGGAGAGCGATGCGGCGCTCTATGACTGGCGGGATCAATTTTACGCGCTCTGCGCCCGCCACGGGATCGAGCCGGCCACTGCGGCAGCCCAGTTCGGTCTCTCCCATCCCGGCGTCGTCGCCCTCGCCCTGAGCACCAGTCAACCGGATCGGGTGAAGGACCTCATCGGTCTGACGGAGGGGACGATGTCCGAATCGTTAACTGAAGATCTCATGCGAGCGGGGCTCGTGAAGTGGGAGTGAAGCGGCGCTCGTGAAGGGGACCGGGACAAGGTGGGGCAGACATTCTTGTCTGCCTCTTTTTGAGTTAGCGGCTCACGGGGAATGAGACGCGGAAACAGGCAGACAGGAATGTCTGCCCCACGTTGAAACGGGCCTGGAGACCCGTTCTACATCGATCCCACGACGGTGGCGACGTGGACATTACCACAACACAAAAAAAGGGCGGATCTTGCGACCCGCCCTTTCAGAGATATCGGATGACAGAAGGTTACTTCGTCTTCACAGTGAGCTGTCCGACCGCGCTGATGGCGGGGTTGGAAGACGAGGTGGCACGAATCACTGACCTGAAGGTCTTTTTCAGAGTTTTGGGCTTCTTGCCCTTCTTCTTCTTGATGATCTTTTTCTTGTTCGGTGTGACCGCCGCACGGATGGAAACCGGTGAGGCGCTCTCGTCGAGCGAGGGGGTCTCGTAGGTTCCGGTCAAGAGAGCAGCAGTAACATTGCCGGTCGCGTCAAAGTAAGCTGCCCCGAAGAGCCGGTTCCCAGCTCCTGCCGAAACCCGAAAGGTGTCAGCAAGAGGGCTGAGATTCCGAATCGTCGCAGTAGAGGAGACAGGCCTTGCCTTCTTCGAAGTGATCGTGGCGGGTGCTACGGTCACGAGGGGAGAAACCGTCACCTGATTACTGGCGTCGAAGCTCAGCGAGAAAGTCTCAGAAGATGCTCCAGCCGTCATGCGCAGGGTGTAGGTTCCGGCTTCGAGCAATTCGTTGAGGGCGAAATTACCAGCTCCCATCGCGATGGAGTTACCCATACTGTCGAAGAGTTCACCGTTCAAGGTCGCAGCATTGAGGGCCGAGATTGAGGTCTGGGCGGCTGCTCCAAGAGTGAAGGTGAATGCCTGTGTGTCGCCGGCAAGAATCGCCTGACCCACCGCACTGCCGATTCCGCTGATCAGATTCACTTCCGTATCGGTCGTGAACCGTCCCACAGTGGTATAGGCAGTACCGGCGGCACTCGTGGCAAATCCCTTGAAGGCGTAGGTCGTTGCGGCGGTCAAACCGGTGACATCTACCGTGAAGACACCCGTCGTGCCGCTCGTCGTGGCCTTGGTCACTCCGCTACCATCGATGATAGGGTTGCTGTTGGCATTGTTGATCGAGTAGACGACACCTCGCTCCGTCACACTGGCACCGCCTTCGCTCGTCACGTTACCACCAAGAGTTGCCTCGGTGCCGGTGATGTCGGTGGCGGTGGGTGTGGTGATCGTGGGGAAGGCCACGAAGAGAGCCGTGACGTTCTTATTGGCATCCATCGTGAGGTTGAACGGATTGGCCGTGCCGCTCGCGTCGCCTCCCCAACCCGTGAAACCGAAGCCCGAAGAGGGAACAGCAGTCAGTTTCGCAACAGACCCACTGGCATAGACAATCCCGGAACCCGCGGCTCCTGTGATCGAACCGTTAGTAGCGGTCGGAGTCACCGTGAAGTAGGAAACAGGAGGGCCGGCAGCGGATGCGGTTACATCACCGTTCGCCGCAAGCGTGATAGAAGTTACATACGAACCCACACCACTCGTGCTGACAATACGAAACAGATCAACGATAGCCGCTGTCGCATTGATATTTGCCTGGATACCGCCACTGAAGGTGGAATAGGCGGCGCCCGGGGTCGGGTTGAAAGCCGTCCAACTGTTGAACCACTCAACCGGGTTCGCGCCCTGCGAGAGAGTCGCAACCGCGTTTGGGTTGGCGATGATATTGTCGATCGCGTCAATCTGACCCGCATGGCCGGTCGCCGCGATCCCGAGTGCCGAGACACTGAAACCGCTCCAAGCGGGAGCAGTACCGGCAACGGTGGCACCACGGGATACGTAGATTGTCCTGGCAGGGTCACCATTTTCGGGTACGACCGCGCCGAGGCCTGTCGGAGTGGCATTCGAGCGGTTGGCGATGACCCCAAAATAGAGGTCCGTGCGAGCGGACCAACCGAGCCCGAAAGCAGCCTCCAACTCGGCATCAAGGTTGACGAGGAGGCCCGGAGAAGGACTGTCCCTGAGTGCGTGGGCGGGACCGAGGTTGAAGAACACGTTCGTGGTCCCCCCCGCTCCACCGGTAGCCTGAACTCCGAGAATGAGGTCTCCCTTAACGGGAGGCCACGGAGCGGCAGAGGCCACTGTAATGCTAAGAGTAGCACCCACTGCGGCCAGTAGGAAATTTCGTAAAATGGATTTCATTGTATATTCATCTATCAAGTTGGCGGATCTAGTCCGCTGGTAATCTGGAATGTTCGGCGACTGACGTAGGGATTACCAATTCGGTCACCCGGAAGAACCCATGCAACCGCAGGAGAAGATCCTTTGGCACAGGGGAGTTCCGTGGTTCGTAATTAGTTAGGAGTGATCGGACCGCCGTCGCCACCGTTGCGGGTAACGTTCATTAAAGTGGTGGGGATACCGGTCGAGAGCGGATCAAGCTGGGCTGGGATGACAGCTGTGAATGCATCGAAAAATGCCTGCTCCGCAAGATTGATATCCGCCGAGCCGTAGAACTGCTGATATCCCCAAAGGGTGTATTGGCCATTCGCGACGTTCTCCAGGGAGTAAGGAACACCATTGTAGGTAAGGGCGCGAGCTCCAACACCGGGACCGCCGGTGACAGTAGTGATGGCGGCGGCATCAGACAGCGTGAGGTAGCTGATGATCACGACATCGTTACCTGGAACAGCGCCGACCGTGACATTCGTAGATGTGCGTGCCAGGTTCTGACGGACAAAGCTATTACTGCTGTATCCACCGTTGCCGAGGTTATTCAGAGTAGCAACGGTGCCGCTTCCCTCGCCACCGGTGATGGTCGTCTGGTTATTTGGACCACCCCACTGCACGACAGTGCGGAAGGGACCATACTGAGTTTCCGAGAGGATGGTGGCCCGTGTGCCTGAACCATCACTACGTCCGGTATTGAGAACCAGCTTGGTATCGGCAGGGTTGCCGGTATACATGCTGAGCGGAAGCTGGCCCGTTGCCCACTGGGCCTCGTGCAACTGATCCGTCATGTTCGTGAGGCCGGCAGGCGCCCCGACATTCGCGACGAAGACGAAAGGGACCACGCCTACGCCTACGCCGGGAAGGGCGGGAGTCGGCGTTGGGGAGATCGCCTGATCTACATCAGAAAAGGTGAATCGTGCGATAACGCCCGATGCTGTTTTCCCCGCAAGGTTAGCCGGCAGAATATTCGTTCCGGAAGTAGTGCGATCAGCAGCCGTCCCCGCACTATCGAGGTAGGCAGTGGCTGGCGAAGTCTGATTGACGACGTTTGCGATACCGGCGGTAGAACCACTCTGGCTGGTGCGGATGATGTAAGGATCACCTCCAATGAATCCCTCGACGATAATGCGATTGGACCCCTCGAACCCGGACTGACCGGGATTCCCGACCCAGGCATAGGTGGCAGTGCCGGGCGAGCCGTCATTCAGAAGAGCGAGAATGGCGCGATTGGCAGCGGCGCGGAAGGCGGTGGCACCAGTGATATCAATAGTGGTCTGGGCGAAAGCGGATGATGCGAACCCGAAGGCTGCAAGCCCCGCCAGGAGACTAATTTTAATTTTCATGACTTACTAAGTTGGAGCTTTAGGTTGGTTTCCGTTTTTTGGTTGAGGTATCGGTGCGCCGTTGCCGTTGCTCACTTTCTAAATGCGAGCTGATTTCAAAGCAGCTGCGTCCCGATGTTGGCCACATACGGTCGTTGGCAAGGATCCCGCAAAGGGCTTCAGGTAACGTTATTGACACGTTCTCGCCAGGTTACAAAACTGACACGTGAGGAGTCGCTCAGAAGGCGATATTGCTACA